>Ga0335071_10000042_pt1 | contig 147102 bp, 95 predicted proteins | sample Lox_Sample_15_FD_206724 | JGI IMG/M metagenome (GOLD analysis project Ga0335071, IMG submission 206724) | Soil microbial communities from Loxahatchee National Wildlife Refuge, Florida, United States - Lox_Sample_1.5 | ecosystem: Environmental > Terrestrial > Soil > Wetlands | place: USA...
GAAGACGACGAGGTTGCAGTTCCGCGCCACCCACGCCGCGTCGATGGTGAAATTCCTGGCCTTCGTTATCGAGTCGTTGGCCGGGATTGTCACCGCCTCGCCGTTGGCATCGGGAAGCATGTTGCGCTCTACGTGGTACAGGCTGTCGAGCCCGTACCAGACGTAGTGGATGTGGCTCTCGCAGAGCGCGACCTGCAACTGCCCGGTCACCGCTGTGCCGGTCGTGTTCTTCAGCTTTATCCCGAGGTTCCCCTGCCGCGAAGCAGAATCGTAAGTGCAGGTCAGGTCGATTTCGAGCGGACTGGGTACGCTCTTGCGCGTATCGAAGTACGCCCGGTACACCGGGTACATCGTGCCGTTGGTAATGCCGCCGACGACCTCGGAGTCGCCGTCCAGGTGAACGTACGGCGTGCCGCTTTCGCCATAGTAGGAGTACCGGGCCGCCGCCGCCGTATTCGCATACGCATCACCGGAGTGATAGGCGATGCACACTACCGAATCGAACGCCGCTGACGCGAGTTCGCAGACCCCACGGGCCGCGCCTGGACAGTACGGTCAGCCCCCGGCCCGGGTCAGCTCCTCGACCACCATCACGCGCTGGGTGCCGAGCACCATCGCCGGGACCAGCAGCGCAAGCAAACACAGACTCTTCACTCTGCCTCCTCTGTTTCGGTAAGACCAACGTCGCTGATGGCGCGCCGGCTGCGCCGGAGAATTCGGCGTCGGCGCCTCAGCCATGGATAATTGTAGATGGCCGTTTCCGGTCGTCAACCCGAGGCAGCACAACCAGGATTGACCACAGATGAACACGGATAAACACAGATGCTCCGGCTTCGCCATCCCAATTCTGCATTCTGGATTCTGGTCTCTGGACTCTGAATTGTCCGGGCCCCGGTTGTTACTTCTCTCGCCCGAACGTGAAGGCGATTGCCTTGTTCGGACAGTTGTCCGCGCAAACGCCGCAATTGATGCACTCGCTCGAGATAATCTTGCCGCGCGCCACCATCGGCTGGACTTCGAGGCTCATCGGGCATACGCGCGTGCACGTCCCGCAACCGGCGCACTTCGCGGAGTCGGCCTTCATGTGCAGCGTCGGAATGCGAAGGACACGACCGAGACTGCGACCGATGATCATGAACGGCGCCATCCAGCATTCGTAGTGGCAGAACGCGCGCCGGCCGATGACCAGTGCAGGCAGCAGGACCAGAAAGCCCAGGGTGGGAACATAAGTGACAATCCCCGGCAGGCTGCCCAGCGAGAACCCGTGCGTGGTCATGAAGAACGGGTCCACGCGCTTCAAGCCGAAGCGGGCAAAGGTGAAGACGAGGTTGCCGAGCCAGGGCACCCAGATGAAGAACTTCATCCAGTTCCAGCGCCCACCGGCAACACGCCGGTCGCGTGCGCGGAAACAAGCCTCCTGCATGCCGCCGCTCGGGCATGCCCAGCCGCACCACGCCCGGCCCAGCACGAACGCGGAGACGAACTGCAGGCCGAAGAGCAAGAGCGCGCCCGTAACGACGCCCTGAAACGCCCCGAAAGTCGAGATAGCCGGCGACAGATAATAGAACGTCACCGGGAACAGAAAGAAAGAGACGATTAAGAGCCCGCTGCGGACCCGCTGGCGGCGATTCATGGCGCTAAGACTAGAGATTTCTCCGCTCTGCGTCAAGCCGCGCCCAGACGGTGTGTCGCGAACCTGGCTTCAGCCGCCACGCTCGTTCACAGTTGTTGGCAATTCTGCATTCTGAATGCGTCCGGCGCGCTCCCTGATGGTTCGACCCCGACTCTCGGGCCTCACGATGCGTCGGCGGACAGAGGAACTCCGGAGGCAATTCTCCGAGCAATTCGGCGAGCAACGGCCTGAGCTACTCCGGGACCAACGCGGAGAGCAACCCGCGGAGCTACTCGGGCCGCAACGCTCCGACCAACCCGGAGAGGAACCGGTGGAGCAACGGGTAGACTAACCGGGGAAGCTAACCGGAGAGCAACCGGTAGACCAACCCGTCGAATTCCGGTGGAGGTTCATCCCAGAATTGCGGTGGAGGTAACCTCCCTGTCTACTGTCTACTGAATCCTGTCTACTATCCCCCGGGCGGGGGAATCGATTCGTGAGCTACAAGCCTAACGCCTGAGACCGCAAGCAGATAACCTCAAGGACCCGCTCCTGATGAATGATACGAATTCGTCTCATCCGCACGGACGTGAGTTCACGCCCGCCGATGGCTGCCTCTCGTCGGCTGTAACCTGTTGGCCACTATCGGCGATTCGCGCGCCCGCGCGTCAGGAATCACCTGCCACGTCGCCGGGACGTCCCGAAAATGGGTAGCGTCCCTATTATTGCCGGCTCTTGGTTTCTGGCCTTTTACTTGCATCAGATGTAACTGCCGCCGAAGCCTCCGGACGTGAGCCGTTAGCTGTTGGCCGTCCGACCCGCCGATTTGACATGGCCGCCCATGAATCTTACAATCACGCTATGAGGACCGGCGTCTTGCTGGTGGTCAGCGTCCTGCTGTCCGCTGGCTGCCTCGCTTCAATTGCCTCTGCCCAGACGAACTGGGCAAGAACCTACGGCGGGGCTATTGTTGACTTTGTCAGTTCGGTCCAACAGACTTCGGAGGGCGGGTATATCATAGCTGGGACCACTAATTCCTTCGGCGCTGGGGATGAGGATTTCTACCTCATCAAGACCAACGCTCAGGGCGATACACTTTGGACCAGAACCTACGGTGGGACAGGCAGAGAAGAAGGCTACTCAGTCGAGCAGACCAATGACGGCGGCTACATCATCACGGGCTTTACCGAATCCTTCGGTGCAGGTCGTGGTGACTGCTATCTCGTGAAGACCGACGCTCAGGGCGATACGCTCTGGACCAGAACCTACGGCGGGCCATGGCCTGAAATGGGCCTCTCGGTCCAACAGACCACTGATGGGGGCTATGTCCTCGCAGGCGTCACCCAGTCGTTCGGTGCGGGAGATAATGATGTCTATCTCATCAAAACGAATGCTCGAGGCGATACGCTCTGGACCAGAACCTATGGAGGATCGAATGCGGACGAGGGTTACGCTGTCCAGCAGACTACCGACGGTGGCTATGTCGTCTGTGCGCGAACCTATTCGTTTGGTGCAGGCGCTGATGATGTCTGGCTCATCAAAACTGACGCTCAAGGTGATACGCTTTGGACCAGAACCTACGGCGGGGGGAGCGTCGAACAGGGCCACTCGGTCCAGCAAACGTCGGATGGTGGCTACATCGTAGGCGGGAGGACGAGTTCGTTTGGCGCAGCTGCTGTCTATCTCATCAAGACCAACGCCCTTGGCGACACGCTTTGGACCAGGGTCTATGCCGACTCGGGCCAGGCAATGGGCTACTCGGCCCGACAGACCGCTGACGGCGGCTACATCGTCGCCGGCTTCACCCAGACCTTCTATGCTGCCAGGACTATTGATGTCTATCTCATCAAGACTGACGCTCAAGGCGATACGCTCTGGACCAGAACTTACGGCGGGGGAAGAAGCAACGAAAAGGGCTACTCCATCCAGCTGACTTCTGACGGCGGCTTCGTGGTCACAGGCTATACCAAGCCTTTCGATGCGGGCGCTGAATTCTACCTCATCAAGACCAATGGCGAGCTTGACGTTGGCCCGGCCGCGCTTCTGTCCCCGCCCGCAGTCGCGGACTCCGGCAACTCGTATTCACCGCGCGTGGTAGTCCGCAACTACGGCCTGACTTCGGGGTCGGTATTGCAGGTGACCATGACGATTGGCTCGGACTACTCCCAGACAGTGCAGGAAACACTGAACTCCGTACCGCAGGACACGTTAACGTTTCCGGCGTGGACTGCAGGTACTGTAGGTTCCCTTCCAGTGACGTGTTTCACATCGCTGGCGGGTGACCAAATACCGGCCAACGATACCATCAGGACCTCGATTCAGGTGAAAGGCCCGCCGAGGCATGATGTCGGGGCGGTCGCGATTCTTGCACCACCCGGCATACTGCGAGCCGGCGACACCGTGATGCCGAAGGTGAGAATCAAGAACTTCGGAAACACCGCCGAGCGACTCTTCGGCGTACAGTTTCGCATCGGTACGAGCTACAGCAAGACGGTGACTGTAACGCAGGCGCTCTCGCCTGACTCCACCATGGACCTGACATTCTCAGAATGGATAGCGCCGCCGGGCCAATGGGCGGTCAGTTGCTCGACGATGCTGGCGAATGACATGAATCGTGCCAACGACAAGGTCATCTCCTCGGTGCGGACGTTCCCGCAGTCGTTACAGGTTGGGCCGGACCAGTCTGACCAGCTCAAGGCCGGACAAGAGAAGACGTATAGGTTCTATGCTCTGGTTCAAGGCGACACCCTCACCCTCTCCCTCCCCCTTGTAGGGGGAGGGAACAGAAGGGAGGGGGATGCCGGAGGCATCGTGGAGCTGGCACGGCCATCTGCGCCGGCGGGCTGGGACGTTCGGCTCTGCAACGCGACCGGTGCGAACGACCTGACCGATACGGATGGTGACGGAATACCTGACCTTGGCTACGTAGCGCCGGGCGAGTCATGCTGGTTCTCGCTCGACGTGACGGCGCCCTCTGGTTTGATTGGCGACACGGCCTCGCTTGCTCAAAGGACATTCCTGATAGCCGGGCACCTGGGCAATGACACGCTTGTAGCTGACACAGCCGTCTTGAACCTGACCCTCGTGCCGGGCTTCTCCGTCCACAACTTCCCGAATCCATTCAGCACCAGCACCTCGTTTGTCATCGGCCTGCCGGACGATGGCAAAGTGAGTCTGACTGTTTACACGCGAGCAGGTGAGCGAGTGTGTCGGGTGCAGGCGACAAAGGACATGGCAGCCGGAGTTCATATCGTGCCGTGGGACGGAACCAATGACAATGGCCGGCACGTAGCGCCCGGCACGTACGAGTACGTGCTCGACTATGTGCACGGTGACAAGTCCGACCGCATCCACAAGAAACTGGTGGTGTCAGGGCAGTAACGAACGGGTTCCGGCAAGGCAGAACTCAATTCCGCCCGGCCAGTTGAGCGATACGTCGCAGTGCAGGCAGCCAGAACCCAAGGTCCGCGATTGACGCGGCTGCGCCTTCTCGCTGAGGGCATTCCGCTAAAGCTGTCGCTTGTGGTGCGGCGACGGTGCTGCCGCGAAGGGCGTTCAGCGACCTTTGAGCACGATATTTCTGACAAGCAATTGGCCGCCGAATCTCGCGCGGACCAGGTAGGATCCTGCCGGCAGCCGCCTTCCCCTTGAGTCCAGGGCAGGCCAGACCAGGAGCTGCTCGCCCGCGGCGCACCGGTCCGTCGAGAATGAGGCCAGGATGCGACCCGTTGCATCGGTGACGTGGATGACAACCGGACCCGGCTTCGGGCTGCTGAAATGGAAGGAGACCGGCCCGGACGTGACGGTCGGTTCCACCCGGAAACGCACGACCGGTAGCGGCTCGGCCCGACTCCTGACCCCGGCAGCCTCGTTCGATAAGAGGACGAGCGTGGTGTTCGGGCCGGTGGTGTGGTCCTGATGTCCGGCGACATATAGCCGGACGTCGCCGACGCCCGGAGACGGCGCGGTCCAGACGAAGCTGCACGTGTCGTAGCCGTAGGTCGGCATGTGCACGCCGTTCGATTCGGTCGGGACTGAGTAGGTTTCGGTGTAAAGGCCGGCCGAAATCACGCCCGCGGTCTGCGAGCCGGTCCCAATTCGGGCCGAGGCATTGAAGTTCCAGATCGCCGGGCCACTGTCGTGTCCCAGCCGGATTGTATAGGCTTGTCCGGGCACGTACTGCACGGGGAATCCGGTGACAGTCATGCTGCCGTCGAGGGTGCCGTGGCAGGAGCCCGCGCACGCCCCGAGCGTCCCGGGTGCTCCCGAGTAGCCTTCGTAGTCCGAGTAGGCGAGCGCGAGCGATGCCGCCAGAGCGATGGTCGCGCTCAGGCGTGCGAGTCCATGGGCCACCGGCATCGTGTGTGAGTGTATGCACGCCGCAGCGCAAGGCAAGCCCTCCATCGCATCCCCAGAACCGATATTGAAACCACGAAAGCACGCATCAAACCCGTGTTGCACTAACAGGAACGTGGGCGGGCGCGTGGCCTGCTGGCAAGAGCGCGGCGCGGCGTGTATCGTTCATCGTTGCATCGTACATCGTTATTCGTTCCCCGGAAGGAAAGAGTCCAGCGCCGGCAGGCGATGCGCCGTCCGACAGGGACCTCAGAGGTCAACGTTGTACAATCATCCGGGCCAACGTGGCAGGTCGAGACGATGATGACCGCCGACGGCGCCTTGGACATACCGGTGCATGGACTGTACGGACCTCGGGTGACGAAGTCCGAGTTGTGGAAGGAACGAGGTGAGCCAGGAGAGCCCGCAGTCCGGCCAAGGTGCCTTCCCTCCTTTCTGCACCAAGCCAGGAAATCCCCGCTCCGCAGCGACAATCCCGGGAAAGGAATTGACACAGCCTGCGTTTCCGGGCAAGATTCTAAAGTCCGCGTGGTGGCCATGTAGAGTGTCGAGTAAGGCATCTTCACAACCGTCCGCAAATGAAAGGAAGGTTTTCAGATGAGAACCGTAAGTGCTGTCCTTCTTGTCTTGCTCCTTGCGTCGTTCGGCCAGGCCCAGCAGAATTGGACCAAGACCTACGGAGGGCCGGAAGCGAACATCGGCGAGGCCGTCCGGCAAACATCGGACGGGGGCTACATCGCAACGGGATGGACGACTTCATCCGGTGGACACGATACTGCTGTGTACCTGATCAAGACCAAAGACACCGGGGATACCCTCTGGACCAGGACCTACGGAGGGTCGGGCGGTGATTTCGGCTACTCTGTTCAGCAGACCTCGGATGGGGGCTTCATCGTCGCGGGATACACCAACTCCTTTGGCGCAGACAGCAATGATGTCTACCTGATCAAGACAAATGCCTCCGGGGATACCCTTTGGACCAGAACCTATGGCGGGACGGGCGACGACGAGGGCTACTCCGTCCAGCAGACGTCGGACCGCGGCTACATCATCGCGGGATACACCTGGGCCGCCGGGCTACGCGAATATGACTTCTACCTTGTCAAGACGGATAGCTTCGGAGATACTCTCTGGACCAGGACATACGGAGGGAATGGCGATGATTACGGTTACTCCGTCCAGCAGACCTCGGACGGAGGCTATATCGTCGCGGGGTCCACGTCCTCCTTCGGAGCAGGTGAGGATGATGCTTACCTTGTCAAGACGAATGCCTCGGGGGATACCGTCTGGACCAGGACTTATGGAGGAAGCAGCGTTGAGTATGTCTACTCAGTCCAGCAGACTTCGGACGGAGGCTATGTCGTCGCGGGATCCACTAACTCCTATGGAGCAGGCAGAGATGACGTCTATCTCGTCAAGACCAGAGCTTCGGGGGATACCGCCTGGACCAGGACCTATGGAGGGAGTTCCTCGGATGGGGGTTACTGTGTCCAGCAGACCTCGGACCGCGGCTACATCGTCACAGGGTACACAAGCTCCTTCGGGGCGGGCGTCGAGGATGTCTACCTCGTCAAAACGGATAGCCTCGGGGACACCCTCTGGACCAGAACCTGGGGTACGACGGGCGACGATTGGAGCACCTCTGTCCGGCAAACCTCGGACGGCGGCTACATCGTCGCAGGGACCACGTCATCTGAGACCGACTGGTGTGATGTCTGGCTCATCAAGACGGATGCGAACGGACATGCGGGCGTGGCTGAGCCAGCCGTGAGCCGAGAGATGAGAGGCGCGACCAGAATCGTGGCCGTGCCAAACCCGTTCGTCTCTTCTACCAGAATTCCCGGACACGACGGCGACCGGTTCGAGGTCTACGACGCTTCCGGAAAGATGGTTGGAGCGTACCGGGGCAATCGAATCGGCGAAGGACTTTTGCCGGCGGTGTACTTCATCAGGTCGGGCGATGAACGTGGTGGTTCCCTGCGCGTTGTGAAGGCGAGATAGAGAACGCATCATCGAGGCTGCCGCCGATCGCGCGGCCCCGGAGACAAAGGACGGGGAATCCGGCGCGGCATGAGAAGATGGTAGGTCTGGTCGAGCCGATGCTGACAGCCGACGGCTTGCGGCCCATGTCTTACAGCCGCGACGCGGGAAGGCAGGACGGTGGGCTTGACCGAGCAGGCAAGGTGTCGCTCATGAGGATTTCGGACAGGGCCCGGAGCCGCGCGACGTCGCAGAGCTTGTCGCCCGGGAGAGACAGGCGAAGGGATACTGGGGAATACTGTGTCTAAGGTCTTCAAATGAAGTCCGTCGTATGTCTTCAGCCTTCCGCAAAAGGCGGATTGGCCCATAACAACACAGGGAGGTATACGTGAAGAGAGCAGCTCTGTACGCAGTCGCGGTCGCGCTTGCGGCGGTCGTCCTTGTCGGCTGCGCCAAGTCGAATGGCGACGAGAGCGCGACGATAACCAGCCTGCTTGCCGCGTCCGGCTACACCGACGACCCCCACGCCGTCAACTACGGCGCCAATGACACGACGCTCGAGCGGCCCGATTCGATGACGGGCACCGCCGCGTCCATCCAGTTCATACCACCCTTTGTCCGGTTCCGCCGTTACATCCCGGCCAGCGGCGTGCAGCGCAAGGTGGTGGTCCAAATACCCGCCGACTCCGGTGGTCCGGACAGCACCGCGCTGGCTACCATTACCTGGACCATCACCGGCGAACTCCGCACGTGTTTCGACACGACCACCCATCCCATCTATGTCTGGCGTAAGCCGTTTACCGACGTGGCAACCCGAAAGGTCTACCTTGAGAAGTACGACGGCAAGTGGCACATCGTGAAGCTGTCGCCGCTCGCAACCGCCACTCAGAATCCGGCCTATCACCTGAACATCACGAACATCCACGCTGTCAGCCGCATCTCCCACGACACGTTTGACCTTTCCACAACCGACACCATGCTCACCAAGTCCCAGTTGCCGTGGTTTGCGCCCCACGACACCGTCACGGTCGACGTCACAGTGCAGAGCGACGGTGATTCGAGCTGGGTGTTCCTCCATCACGGCCGACTCGGCGTGCCGCATATCTGGCGCCGGCCGATGTGGAAAACCGGCACATGGACATTCGAGCGAACCTGGCTTGTGAGCGACGAGACTTACAACCAACCGGTTGTGCGACCGAGCATCCACGACGCCATCGGTTGGGGCACGCTCTGGGGCGACTCCACGAAGCCGTATGTCGCAGCCGCATGGGGAATACCGTACATCGTAAGAACCCCGACCGACTCCACACCGGCAGACGAGTGACGCCGTGCGTTTGTCCGGCCGACTGACCTGACGCCAACGCGAACCAAGAAGGGGCGGGACGCCGACGTCCCGCCCCTCAAACTACGGGCTGCTGATTATCTCCGCACGACGAGCTTCTGTGTCGCGCGGAAGTCGCTAGCTGCAAACCGGCAGTAGTACACACCGGGCGCGACCATCCGGCCACGGTCATCGCACCCATTCCAGTACGCGCTCCGGTAACCGGCCGTCTGCGCTCCGCCGACCAGCCGCCGCACGAGCGTACCCGACACGCCGTAGATTCGCAGCTCAACCTGTGTCGGCCGCGGTAAGTCGTAGCGGATATGAGCGCCCGTGGCCAGCGGGTTCGGGTGCGGCTGGTGCAGAGCGAACACGAGCGGCAGGGCACCGTTCCCGGCCTGAGCAATGCCGGAGGACGATTTCACCACGACCGTGTCCATGGCGCGGTCGTTGGCATGGCTGGTGTCGGCGTCCAGCCGGGTCGAGCACCGAACAACGAACACTCCGACCGGACCGGCTATCCACTGCGTGAAGGCGACGGTGTCGGTCACGCCCGAAGCGATTGTCACCGTGGTGTCATGCGTGTAGAGCATGCCGATGCTGAACCGCACCGGGAAGGTCTCCTGGACACCGCCGAAGTTCTTCACCACCGCGGTCGGCACGACGGCCGTGCCCGAGTCGACCGTGTCTACCGGCTGGATAATACTCAGTAGTCCGACGTCGTGGGCCTGCGCCACGATGGTGAAGTTGGCGTCGCTCTTGTCCTCGACTCTGCCGCCGTCGCCATCCCAGGTAACGACCTTGACCCGGGCCTGCGTGGTCGGCGTGAACGGAACGGTCCAGGCGTATTGGAGCGGGGCCGGAGGAGTGGCGAACCAGGTCACGCCGGTCCAGCTCGCACCGCCGTCGGTCGAGTAGTAGATTGAATCGCTGACCCCATTGGCCGTCTGGGTCCAGGTGATGTTGTGGATCGTGCCGGCATCCCAACTCTCGCCGCCATTCGGTGCGGTCACACCCACGCTGGGCCCGACCGCGGTCCAGTTGAGCGCGTTCACCAATAGCCGGCACCACTGCCCGGTGGCAGTTGAACGCCAGTAGTCCAGTGGATAGAAACCCAGGGAGGCGGCACGCTGGCCCGCGCTGTCGAAGCAAGCGGCGACGCAGAAACTATCGGTGTATTCGGCCAGGCTCACGCAGTTAGCGCTGCGCAGCGTACCGGGAGTGTTGCCCGCGCGCCAGTCGCTCAAATAGAGGGCCGTCACGTCCGACATTATCGGGTGGAGCGGCTGGTGGATGGTGCCCATCGTGCCGGGAGCCAGGACGTCGTTCTGAAGAGTGAAGGGCGCATACGTCGAGCGCCATGCTCCCGTGATCTCAGATCCATGGTCGGATGCGAACGGTGCTTCCACAACGCCGCCGCCCAGTTGAATGAACCGGGCGAGGCTGTCGCCGAACGCGGCCGAATCCGCGGGAGAGTAGTTTGTGAACGCCAGTATCGCCCGACAGCCGCTGTTGTACCAGTCCGTGGCCGGGAAAGTGGCATGCGTGGCGATGTTGTATGTGTCAACCGCTGTGAACTTCCCGCCGGATGAGTCCGCCAGCATCTGCCCCAGACTGTCAACATCGTAGAAGTACGGGTCGGCGAAGCAAATCATGACCGTGTAACCGCTCTTCCTGCACATCACGCCGCGCGTGTCGATGCTTATCGTCCCGCTGGCCGAGAGGGTTCGGTCAGGGTTGAACCGCTTGAAGGTGTTGGAGGCGTACCCCGCCCAGGAAACGTAGTAGTACTGGCCGTCCCAGGCGACTTGGGCCGGGGATGCGGTGCCGGCGCCCACGTCCCACGTGGCGTCCGGCGTTAGCGAACCGCCGGTGAACTTCGAGCAGGCGTAACCTTTGAGGATCGTGTCGGAACCGGTCCCGCACCAGACAGTGTCGTTTGCTACCGAGAATTCGTAGTACGCCGGAGTAATGTCGAGGGCCGTGGAATCAACCAGGGTCCCGGTGAACGTGTACTTATACACGACGTTGCTGACCGGGACGTAAAGGTTGTCACCGTCGGTCGCGCAGTTCCAGTATCCGTTGGCGATTGTGTAATCGGTGTACGTCCCGTCATCCGTTTTGGTCCGCCGCAGGTTGGTGTTGTAGACCTCGTAGGCATAGACGCCCGCCGTGTCCATACAGGCCACCGTTTGGCTATTCTGCCACGCAAACGCCGGCCGGCAGTCGGCCGGAGTCGGATTCGGGGCCTGTGACTTGGGGCACCCGTAGAGGATATCGGTCACGTTGTACTGCTTGAAGTAGAGCGAGTCGGTGCCGACGTCTTCCTGTGACCCTTCCGGCAGCGGGTTCCCATGTCGGTCGTAGAACCTGTCCCATTGAACAACAGTACGCGCTGGTTCTACGACCACCGCCTGCCCTGCGGGCCTCGGAGCAGACTGAATGGCTGTGCTTAAAACCGGCTTTGCGATCAGGCCGGTCGCGAGCGGAGTCAAGGCGAGCACCGAGACAAGAAACACGGGCATTCTGCGCATACATCCTCCCTGCTGGACTGGGGGCGGAACTCATCTCGCGGCGTCCGGTCGGCCTCCCGTTGCGGCCGGATGTCGGCTGCGGGCCGGTGACAGACAATTCCGACCACCGCGCTCGCGCGAGACCGCCTCATTAAACACGCGCCTCCATACGCTGTCAAGCAAAGCCAGCCCCGCCATAGCGACTGCGTCGCAGCTCAAGCACAAGCTCAAGCCGCTGTCCGTGAACCGTACACCGTGGACCGAGTACCGCTCCCTTCTTATCAACGCCGCCATGACGGTCAGGGGCGGCCCGGAGGCCGCCCCGACCTGTATCCTGTCTACTGTCTACCGTCTGCTGTCTACTTCCCTACTATCTCCCACGACCAGTTTCTGCCCGGCCCGGAAGTCGCCGGTCGTGAACCGGCAGTAGTACACGCCGGGCGCGACCATCCGGCCACGGTCATCGCACCCGTTCCAGTTGGCGCTCCGGTAACCGGCCGTCTGCGCTCCGCCGACCAGCCGCCGCACGAGCGTACCCGACACGCCGTAGATGTTCAGCTCGACGTGCGCCGACCGCGGCAGGTCGTAGCGGATTTGCGCCCCCGACGTTGACGGGTTCGGCCGGGGCTGATGCAGCGCGAACACTCGCGGCAATGCACTGCTCTTGGACTGCTCGATGCCGGGCGGCGGCGGCACGACAACGACCATGCCCGCTGTATAGTCGTTGTCACTGTTCTGGTCTGAATCCAGGCGTGTTGAGCAACGGACCGCGTGCGCGCCGACCGGACCGGCCACCCACTGGAGGAAGGCGACGGTGTCGGTCATGCCGGGGTCGATTGTAACCGATGTGTCGGCTGTGTAGAAACCGCCGATGCTGAACCGGAGCGGGAAGGTCTCCTGCACTTGGCCGAAGTTCTTCACCGCCGCAGTCGGCACCACGGTCGTACCGGAGTCCACCGTGTCCACCGGCTGGATAACCTGCAGGACACTGACATCGTGGACCAGCGCCGCGATAGTGAAGTCGGAGTCGCTCGCGTCCTCGACTCTGACGCCGGCGGTGTCCCAGGTCACTACCTTCACCCGCGCCTGCGAGGTCAGCGTGGACGGAACGGTCCAGACATGCTGGAGTGGTGCCGGCGGCGGGTCATAGTAGGCCACGCCGGTCCAGCTCGCGCCGGCGTCGGTCGAGTAGTAGATCGAGTCCTTGATGCCATTGCTGGTCTGGCTCCACGCGATGTTGTGGACCGAACCGGTCACCCAGTTCTCGCCGCCATTCGGCACGGTCACATTCGCGTCGAGAACCGGATTGCCCATCCAAATCAGGGCGTTGACGAGCTGGGTGAGCCACTGGCCGGTCCCGCCCGGGTTGTAGTTCGGGTGGTAGCCGAGGAACACGGTGCGCCTGCCGCCGGAATCGAACGCAGCACACTCGATGTAGGAATTGGTGACGTCCCAGTTCGCAAGCCGCACGGAGTATGTCGGAGAGCGAACGTCCATCGTGTAGGGCTCGCACGTGAAGTTGCCGATTGCCGTGACCCCGTTCATTATCGGGTGTAGCGAATCAAGGATGGTAATTGAAGGACAGTGGACGTTGTCATAGGTCACGGTCGGCACCGGCATGTACTGGTCCTTGTACCGGCCGCCGATACACCAGTCGCCACCGGCGCATGTCGTATAGGTCATATTCAGCGCCCCACCACCCAGGTCAACGAACGCCGCCAGGCTGTCGCCGAATATGTCGCCGCTGCCCCAGAGGTAGTTGCCGCCAAAGGTTATTATCACCCGGTAGCCCTGCTGGTAGAGAGCATACGCCGGCAGGGGCCCGTTGCGCGCGGCGAAGTAGTCGACCGAGGTTATCTGGCCGCCCGAAGCGCTCACGATTTGGGCCTGAAGGGTAGGATTGTCGCCCTCGGTCCCGGCGAACAGCACCTTGAACGACGCGCTCTTCCTGCACATCACGGCGCGCGGGTCGATGCTTACCGTGCCGGTCGAATAGAGCGTCCGGTCGGCGTAGAACCGCTTCAACGTAGCGTTGGTCGTGCCGATCCAGGTCAGATAGAAGTAGTAACCGTCCCACGTAACCGGGCCGACGCTGGAGTTACCGGAGCCGACGTCCCACGTGGCATCGTAGTTGATGCTGTCGCCGGCAAACCGGGAGCAGGCGTAGCCGTAAAGAGTCACGGGACTGGACCGATTGTTGGTGAACCAGACCGTGTCCCGGCAGCAGGATATCGAGTATGCGTCACAGCTCACGTCAGTTGTGGTCGAGTCGACGAAGGTCCCGGTCATCGTGTACTTGTCGATGGTCTTGCTGCTGGCGCCGCGCGGCCGGTAAATGTACTGGCCGTCGGTCGCGCAGCCAATCCCGCCCGTGTATGCAAGGGTGTAGGTCATCATTGAACCGTCAACCGTGCTGTACCGGTACAGGCTGGTGCCGCCTACCTCATAGACATAGTCGCCGGTCGGGTCCATGCACGTGGTGGACTGCTGGTCGTGGAACGCCATCGCCGTCCGATTGGTCGGAGACGGATTCTGGACCTTCGGCGACGACTTCAGGTGGGCAGAGTCGTTGTAGTCTTTCCAGTAGAGCGATTCGGCGCCAACCGCCTCTCCCCGGCCGCCGGACAGCATTTTCCCGGACCGGTCGTAGAACTTGTCCCAGTGAATGGTCGTCGGACCCGCGTTCCCGGGAAGCGCGGCCCACGCCGCAGACGCCGGGTTTGGCGCGGGGGTCGACCGAGCAAGCGGGCTGGCGCCCGCCGCGGTGAGACTATTGTTGCTGGCGAATCCGGCCGTGGCCAACATCGCGGCACTGAATACCAGAACTATCACAACTCTGGGCATCTTCCCTCTCTGATTAGCCGGAGGCGGGATTCTTTGCGCGACGCCCGGTCGGCCTCCTGTTGCGGCCGGATGTCGGCTGCGAACCGGTGGCAGACAATTCCGATCACCGCGTTCGTCCAAGGCCGCCTCATTAAACACCCGCGTCCATACGCTGTCAAGCAAAGCCAGCCCCGCCATAGCGACCGCGTCGCATCTCAAGCACAAGCTCAAGCCTCAGGCCTTCATCCGTGAACCGTACACCGCTCCCTTCTTATCAACGCCGCCATGACGGTCAGGGGCGGCCCGAAGCCCGCCCCGACCTGTATCCTGTCTACTGTCTACGGTCTGCTGTCTACTCCCTACTATCTCCGCACGACGAGCTTCTGTGTCGCGCGGAAGTCGCTTACTGCAAACCGGCAGTAGTAAACGCCGGGCGCGACCATCCGGCCACGGTCATCGCACCCGTTCCAGTACGTGCTCCGGTAACCGGCCGTCTGCGCTCCGCCGACCAGCCGCCGCACGAGCGTACCCGACACGTCGTAGATCCTGAGCTCGACCTGCGTTGGGCACGGCAGGTCGTATCGAATTAGCGCACTCGACGCCAGCGGGTTAGGGTACGGCTGGTGCAGGGCGAACGCCCGAGGCAAAGCGTTGTTCTTCGACTGCTCAATGCCGCCTGACGGCTTCACCACAACCGTGTCCGTGGCCCGGTCGTTGGCATTGTTTACGTCCGACCCCAGCCGGGTCGAACAGCGGACCTCGAACGTGCCGACCGGACCGGCCACCCACTGGGGGAAGGCGACGGTGTCGGTCACGCCCGAGCCGACTGTCACCGTCGTGTCGTGCGTGTAGCTGCCACCGATGCTGAATCGCACCGGGAAAGTCTCTTGTACGCCGCCGAAGTTCTTCACCACCGCAGTCGGCACGACGACCATGCCCGAGTCAACCGTGTCTACCGGCTGGATTATCTGGGTCACGCCGACGTCGTGGGACGGCACCACGATGGTGAAGTCGGCGTCGCTCTTGTCCTCGACTCTGCCGCCGTCGCCATCCCAGGTCACAACCTTGACCCGGGCCTGCGTGGTCGGCGCGAACGGAACGGTCCAGGCGTACTGGAGCGGCGTCGGCGGAGTGGCGCACCAGGCTACGCCGGTCCAGCTCGCACCGCCATCGGTCGAGTAGTAGATTGAATCACTGGCTCCGTTGGCGGTCTGGGTCCAGGTAATGTTGTGGACCGTGCCGGCATACAGGCTCTCGCCGCCGTTCGGCGCGGTTACGCCCACGCTGGGCCCGACTGCAGCCCAGTTGAGCGCGTTCACCATCAGCCGGCACCACTGACCGGCGGCCGTATCCTGCCAGTACGTCAGCGGGAACATGCCCAGGGAGGCGGCACGCTGGCCGGCGCTGTCGAAATATGCCACGAGGCAGTGGCTATCCGTGTACTCAGCCAGGCCGACGCAGCTGGTGCTGCGCAGGGTGCCGGGTGTATTGCCGGTGCGGAAGTTGTCCATGGTGATTGCCGACACACCCGATATCACCGGGTGGAGCGGTTGGTGGATCGTGCCCATCGTGCCGGGAGTGAGGGAGGCGCTCTGGACGGTGAAAGGCGCATACGTGGAGCGCCAATTCCCGGCGATTTGATAGCCGGAGGCATCCGCGAATGTGGCCTCCACAACGCCGCCGCCCAGTTGAATGAATCGGGCGAGGCTGTCGCCCAGCGTGGCCGCATCTTCGGGAGAGTAGTCTGTGAACGTCAGTATCGCCCGATAGCCGAGGTCATACCAGTCCGTGGCCGGAAACGTGGCGTGTCCACCGGTGCCGATGAAGTAGGTGTCGACCGCCGCGAACCTCCCGCCGGATGAATCCTCAAGCATCTGACCCAGTCCGCCGACGTATGAGGGGTTTCCCGAGCCGTGGCAGATCATGACTCCGTAGCCAACCGTCTTGCACATCACACTCCGGGCGTCGGCGTGCACCGTGCCGGTCGAGTGGAGTGTACGGTCTTTGTAGAAGCACAGGAGCGTATCCTTGGCGTAGCCGCCCCAGGTCATGAAGTAATACTGGCCGTCGAAGGTCAAGGACATCGCATCACCCGAGCCGCCAATCGTGGGCCACGTCGCGTCGTGGGTGATACTGCCGCCGACGAACTTGGCGCAGGCATAGCCGTACCAGGTCGTGCCCGCGCTGGACGGGGTAAGCCACACCGTGTCGTTGGCCACACCAAAGCCGAAGGTGCTGGCGGCGACCCAGCACGAGTCGTCGGTCGTGGTAGCGCTCACCAGGGCTCCGTCAAGTGTGTACTTGCGCGTCGTGGTACCCTTCGGGACGTAAACGTAGTGACCGTCGGTGCCGCACGCGCCGCCGCTTGCATCGGCGAGGGCAAAGGTATCCACCGCGCCGGTAGTCAGATTGGTGCGCAGCATGGTCAAGGCGTACACCTCAAAGACGTAGTGGCCGTCCGGGGTCATGCACGGTATGGTCTGCTCGTTCTGCCAGGCTAACGCCGTTGAGTCGCCCGGGGTCACGCTATCCGCCTTGGGTGATGAATAGAGGTATGTGGTGCTGCTGTACAGCTTCCAGTAGAGCGAGTCCGTGCTGACGTTCCTCGGCAGGCCGGCGGGCAGCGGGCCGCCGGGCCGGTCGTAGAACCTGTCCCAGTGAACAACCGGACGCTCACCTCCCGCGACCACGCCGTGCATCACGGACGTCGGATTAGGCTGAATGGCCGTGCTTGAAACCGGCCTTGCGGTCAACCCGGTCGTTGCCGCGAACCCGACGGCAGCGAGCACTGCCACAAGGAACATCCTCACTCTGAGCATATATCCTCCCCGATGACCGGAGGCGGAACTCCTCTTGCGGCGTCCGGCCGGCCTCCTGTTGCGGCCGGATGTCGGCTGCGAGCCGGTAGCAGACGATTCCTACCGCTGCGCTCGTGCAAAGCCGCCTCATTAAACACCCAGCACGACAAGCTGTCAAGCAAAGCCAGCCCCGCCATGGCGACTGCGTCGCAGCTCAAGCACAAGCTCAAGCCTCAGGCCGCTATCCGTGAACCGTACACCGTGGACCGTGCACCGCTCCCTTCTTATCAACGCCGCCATGACGGTCAGGGGCGGCCCGCAGGCCGCCCCGACCTGTATCCTGTCTACTGCCTACTGAATGCTGTCTGCTTACCGCCGCACGGCCAGCTTCTGTGTCGCGCGGAAGTCGCCGGCCGTGAACCGGCAGTAGTACACACCAGGCGCGACCGTCCGGCCGCGGCTGTCGGTCCCGTTCCAGTACGCGCTCCGGTAACCGGCGGTCTGCGCTCCGCCCGCCAGCCGCCGCACGAGCGTACCCGACACGTCGTAGATCCTCAGCTCGACCTGCGTTGGGCGCGGCAGGTCATAACGGATTTGTGCACCCGACGCCAGCGGGTTGGGGTGCGGCTGATGCAGCGCGAACACCAGCGGCAAGGCGCTGTTCCGAGGCTGTTCGAGTGCCATCGGCGGCGCGATCGTGAAGTCGGCGTCGCTTGCGTCCTCGACCCTGCCGCCGTCCGCGTCCCGAGTCACAACCTTGACCCGAGCCTGTGTGCTCGGTGTATTCGGGACTGTCCAGGCATACTGGAGCGGGCTCGGCGGTGCGGCGAACCAAGTCACACCAATCCAGGATGAACCGCCATCGGTCGAGTAGTAAATCGAGTCGCTGACGCCGTTGGCGGTCTGGGTCCAGGTGATGTTGTGGACCGTGCCGGCATCCCAGGTCTCGCCGCCGTTCGGCGCCGTCACGCCCACGCTGGGCCCGACCGCAGTCCAGTTGAGCGCGTTCACCATCAGCCGACACCACTGGCCGGAAGCCGACGAGAGCCAGTACACCTCCGGGTTTGTGCCAAGGGAGACGGCCCGCTGGCCCGCGCTGTCAAAGCAGGTGGCGACACAGTTGTTGTCCGTGTACTCCGCCAGGCTCACGCAGTTGGCGCTACGCAGCGTGCCGGGCTTGTTGCCAGTGCGGAAGCTGCCGACCGTCAGTGCGGAGACTCCCGTCATTATCGGGTGTAGCGGTTGATGTACCGTGCCCATGGACCCGGCAGAGTAGGACGTGCTCTCGATGCTGAATGGAGCATACACGGAACGCCACTCACCCCGGACGTCGTTTTTGGGCTGGTCCGCAAATACGGCCTCAACCACGCCGCCGCCGAGCTGTATGAACCGCGCGAGGGAATCGCCCAGCGCGATGGAATCCTGGGGATTGTCGTCGGTGAACACCAGTATCGCCCGATAGCCACCGTCATACCACTCGGTCGCCGGGAACGTGGCGTGGGCTCCTAAGCTAATGTCGTACGTGTCGACCGCTGCGAACTTCCCGCCGCAGGAGTCGAGGAGCATCTGACGCAGACTCGCCAGATAGGAAGGATGCCACGAGCCATGGCAGACCTTCACCCCGTAGCTACCCCGCTTGCACATCACGCCCCGCGTGTCGATGCTGATCATCCCGCTGGCCGAGAGGGTCCGGTCGGCGTTGAACCGCTTGAAGGTATTTGACGTCTGCCCGTCCCAGGATACGTAGTAGTAGCGGCCATCCCACCCCACCAGCGCCGGAGTATTGGTGCCGGCACCGACGTTCCAGGTCGCGTCGGTCGTTATCGAACCGCCGCTGAACTTCGAGCAGGCGTAGCCATGCAGTATGCTGTCTCCGGGGGCGCACCAGACGGTGTCGTTCGCCACCGAGAACTCGTACCATGTCGGAGTAACGTCGAGCAGTGTCGAGCTCACCAACGTGCCGGTCAGCGTGTACTTGAAGACTGTATCGCCGACCGGTGCATAGACGTAGCTGCCATCAGTGCCGCACGCCCAGTAACCGTGTCCGATAGTATAGTCCGTGTGGCTGCCGTCAGCCGTGCTGGTCCGGCGCAGCGTGGTGCTGTACACCTCGTAGCAGTAGTTGCCGAACGGGTCCATCCCGACCGAGGTCTGGTTGAGCTGCCATGCGAACGCCGGCCCGCAGCTCTCCGGGGTTGGATTCGGGACCTCCGACTTAGGGCTACCCAACAGGGCCGTCAGCGAGTAGTAGTTCTTGAAGTAGAGCGAGTCGGTGCCGACGTTCTCCTGCGGCCCACCCGGCAGCGGGTTGCCGTGTCGGTCGTAGGACCTTTCCCAGTGAACAACTGCGCGCGCGGGTGCTGAGGCCAATGCCTGCCTTGCGGCCTGGCAGGTCGGGCCAGTGGTAGACTGAACTGAAGCTTCCGAAACCGGGTTCGCGGTCAGTCCGGTCGTAGCCGCCAACCCGGTCGGGGCGAGCGTCACGACTAGTAGCATCAGAGCTATCACCGTCTTGGGCATTCTTCCTCCTTGGCGAACCGAACTGGAGGCGACAACGCCTGTGCGACGTCCGGTCGGCCTCCTCTTGCAGCCGGACGCCGGCTGCAGACCAGCGGTGGCCAATCTCGACCACCGAGCTCGTGCGAGCGTGTCTCATTAAACACTCGCGTCCCTATGCTGTCAAGCCAGACCAGTCGGTGATTCGGGCTCTGCACGCCTCGCGCGGCCGGTGTCAAACCAAGGGGCGAGCCGAAGCTCGCCCCGACCGTTGTGCTGTATCCTGTCTACTGTCTGCTGTCTACACGCCCGCTATCTCCGCACGACCAGCTTCTGTGTCGCATGAGAGTCGCCGGCCGTGAACCGGCAGTAGTACACGCCGGGCGCGATGGCACGGCCGCGACTGTCGGTCCCGTTCCAGTACGCGCTCCGGTAACCGGCGGTCTGCGCTCCGCGCACGAGCCGCCGCACCAGCGCGCCGGACACATCGTAGATGCTCAGCTCGACCTGCGCCGGTCGCGGCAGGTCGTAGCGGACTGTTGCGCCTGACGTTGCCGGGTTCGGCTGGGGCTGATGCAGCGCGAACACCAGCGGCAAGGCGCTGTTCCGAGGCTGTTCGACTGCCATCGGCGGCGCGATCGTGAAGTCGGCGTCGCTTGCGTCCTCGACCCTGCCGCCGTCCGAATTCCAGGTCACAAGCTTCACCTGGGCCTGCTTGGTGGTATCGTTGGGAACGGTCCAGGCGTATTGGAGCGGACTCGGCGGAGCGGCGAACCAGGTCACGCCGGTCCAGCTCGCACCGCCGTCGGTCGAGTAGTAGATAGAATCACTGACGCCGTTGGCGGTCTGGGTCCAGGTGATATTGTGGACCGAGCCGACATCCCAGGTCTCGCCGCCATTCGGCGCGGTCACGCCCACGCTGGGCCCGACCGCAACCCAGTCAAGTGCGTTCACCATCAGCCTGCACCACTGGCCGGTGGTGGGCGTGATCCAGTAATCCATGGGGTCCATGCCGATCGAGAGCGCACGCTGACCCGCGCTATCGAAGCACGCGGCAAGGCATATGTTGCCGTCAGTATACTCGGAGAGACAGACTGAATGCTGGCCGCGCAGAGTGCTGTCGGTGTTGCCGCTGCGGTAGTCGCCTACACTGAGCGCGGACACGCCGAGCATGACCGGATGGAGCGGCTGGTGCACCGTTCCCATGGTGCCCGAAGAGAAGGACGCGCTCTGCACTGTGAATGGGGCGTACATCAAGCGCCAGTTACCGGTTATCTGCCAGTTCGTGCAGTCCGAGAATGTGGCCTCAACAACGCCACCGCCCAGTTGGATGAACCGTGCCATGCTGTCGCCCAGACCGGACGGATCCGTAGGGGTCTGGTCGGTGAAAGTCATTATCGCGCGGTAGCCGTGGTTGTACCAATCAGTAGCCGGGAACGCGTCATGCCCGCTGGTGCCGATGTGGTACGTGTCAGCCGCCGCGAACTTGCCACCGGAGGAGTCCACGAGCATCAGGCTGAAACTCGCGACGTGATCCGGATAGGAGGTGGCCTCGCAGAGCATCACTGGGTAGCTCCCCGCCTTGCACATGACGCTGCGAGCGTCGCCGGTTACCGTACCGGTCGAGTAGAGCGTGCGGTCGCGGTAGAAGCGCAGGAGCGTATCAGCGGGGTGGCCGCCCCAGCACATGTAGTAGTATTGTCCGTCCCAAGTCACGGTCATCGCAGTCACAGCGCCGCCAACAGTGGACCACATCGCATCGTGGGTAATGCTGCCGCCAGTGAACTTCGAGCACGCATAGCCGTACCAGGTCTTGCCCGTATCCACTGGTGTCAGCCACACCGTGTCGTTGGCTACGCCAAAGCCGAAGGTGCTGGCAAGTAACACCGGTGCGTAATCAGTAGTGGTCGTGCTGATGAGCGAGCCGGTCAAATTGTACTTGCGTGTCATCGTGCCCTTCGGGACGTAGACATACTGGCCGTCGGTTCCGCACGCGCCGCCGCTGGAGTCGGCAAGGGCGTAATTGATTACCTCGCCGGTAGCGAGATTGGTCCGGCGCATGTTGTTGGCGTAGACCTCGAACATGTACAGCCCGTCCGGGGTCATGCAGGATATCGTCTGGCTGTTCTGCCAGGCAAACGGCGAGGCCTGGGCCGCGGTTACTTCCTGCGCCTTGGGCGACGAGTAGAGGTTAGTCGTGCTGGAATTCAGCTTCCAGTAGAGCGAATCCTGCGCCGTCGACCGCGCTCCCTGCACCGAGCACATCACCCCGCGCGAGTCGATGCTCACGGTGCCGCTCGAGTAGAGTGTCCGGTCCGCATAGAATCTCTTGAACGTGATGGGCCTCGTGCCAATCCAGGGGAGGTAGTAGTAGACGCCGTCCCAGGCGACATTGCCCACTCCGTCGGTGCCGGTGCCGACGTTCCAGGTGGCGTCGTGCGTGATGCTGCCGCCGGTGAACTTCGAGCAGGCATAGCCGTAGAGGGTCACTCCGTTGTACCGGTCGTTGGTGAACCAGACCGTATCCCGGCAGCAGGATATCGAGTAAGCATCGCAGGTGTAGTCCGTGGTGGTTGAGCTGACGTAGTTCCCGTTCATCGTGTACTTGTACATGGTCGTGCCGTTCGGACAGTAAATGTACTGGCCGTCGGTCGCGCATCCGGATCCACCGCTATCTGCCAGGGTGTATGTCGTCATCGAACCGTCAACCGTGCTGAACCGATACAGTGTGTCCCCATCTGCCTCGTAGACATAGTTGCCGACCGGGTCCATGCACACCGTGGACTGACCGTCCGGGAACGACATGGCTGAACGGTTGGCCGGGGAAGGACTAGCGACCTTCGCCGACGACTTCAGATAGATGGAGCTGTTAAGGTCCTTCCAGTAGAGCGAGTCTGGGCTGACGTCCTCCGGCGCGCCCGCCGGCAGTGGGTTGCCGTGCCGGTCATAGAACTTGTCCCAGTGGATGAGTGTGGTGTTGGCGATGGAAAGGGCCGGAGCGTGCGCCTGCACCACCGGGATCGGCTTCGGGATCGGCCGAATGACCGGGCTCCGATTGGGCATTCCGGCTGTGCCGGTCGCGGTGTTCGCGAGGCCTGCTGTTGCCAGCATCGCCATTGAGAGCATGATAGCCATCACAGTCTTGCGCATCTTTCCTCCTCATAGAGAACCAGTTGGAGGCTTCATCGCTTATGTGGCGTCCGACCGGCCTCCCCTTGCAGCCGGACGTCGGCTTCGAGCTCGCACGGCCATCTCAACCACCGGGCTCGTGTCCGACCTTCTGATTAGACACGATTCTCCCTCACGTGTCAAGCTCAGCCACCTTTTATGATGTGGACACTGCCCGTTTTCCGCGGCCAGCGGCCGCAGGACAAATGTCTCGACTATGGACCGGAGATTGCGCTCCGGGCGCTCTTATCCGCGCGTCGTCTTGCGTTCAGCGCGGGCCTTGGCCTCCGCCTCCAGCTTTGCGCGCCGTTCGGCGAGGCGGCGCTCCTCTTCCTCTTCTTCCTTACGCTCGGCCTCAGCTCGGGCCTTGGCCTCCGCCTCCAACTGGGCACGCCTGCGTTCCTTGTCGGCACGGGCCTGGGACTGGGCCTGCAACTGGGCACGGTGCTCGGCGATCTTGCGTTCCTCTTCGGCACGCAGTTCGCTCAGCTTGCGTTCGGCCTCGGCGCGGGCTTTGGCCTCGGCTTCCTCTTTGGCGCGAAGTTCGGCCAGCCTGCGTTCGGCCTCGGCTCGGGCCTTGGCCTCCGCCTCTTCCTTGGCGCGGCGCTCGGCGAACCTCCGCTCCGTTTCCTCGAGCTTCTTGCGCTCTTCTTCGGCGCGGGCTTTGGCGTCGGCTTCCTCTTTGGCGAGTTGCTCCGCGAGCTTGCGTTCCTCTTCGGCGCGGGCCTTGGCCTCGGCCTGCCGCCGGGCTCGCTTCTCCTTCAGGTTGCGTTCCTCTTCCTCGAGTCGTTTGCGTTCGGCCTCGACCCGTGCTCTGGCTTCGGCCTCTTCCCGCGCGCGCTGTTCCTCTTCGCGCTTCCTACGTTCCTCTTCCTCTCGCCGCTTGCGTTCGGCCTCGGCACGGGCTCGGGCCTCGGCTTCTTCCTTGGCGCGCTGCGCGGCAATCCGCGCTTCTTCCTCTTTCCGCTTACGCTCGGCTTCGACGTAGGCTTTGACCTCGGCCTCAAGCTGAGCCCGCCTCTCCGCGAGCCTGCGCTCCTCTTCCTTACGCTTGGGTTCCGCGTCGGCGTAGGCCTTGGCCTCGGCCTCCAATTGCCCCCGCCGCTCCACGAGTTTGCGTTCCGCCTCAACCAGCCGGCGTTCTTCTTCCTCGACTTTCCGGCGTTCACCATCGAGGCGAGTCTTGACCTTGGTTTCTTCCTTGATGCGTTGCTGGGCGAGCCGCTGTTCCTGTTCCGCCAGTCGCTTGATCTCCGTCTCGGCGCGCAGTCTGGCCTCGGCCTCATCGCGTGCGCGCTGCTCGGCGACCCGGCGGGCTTCATCCTCTTTCCGCTTGCGCTCGGCTTCGGCGCGGAGCCTGGTCTCGGCCTCTTCCCTGGCACGCTGCTCGGCGAGTCTCCGCTCTTCCTCTTTCCGCCGGCGCTCGGCTTCGGCCTTGGCTTTGGCCTCGGCCTCTTCCCTGGCACGCTGGGCTGCAATCCGCGCTTCTTCTTCTCTCTTCTTCCGCTCGACTTCCGCCCGGGCTCTGGCTTCGGCTTCTTCCTTGGAGCGCTGCGCGGCAGCTCGCGCTTCTTCCTCTCTCCGCTTGCGCTCCTCTTCCTCCCGCCGCTTGCGCTCGGCATCGCTCAGCGTTCTGGCCTCGGCCTCTTCCTTGGCGCGCTGCGCGGCCATTCGCTGTTCTTCTTCTTTCCGCCTGCGCTCGGCTTCGGCGCGCGCCTTGGCTTCGGCCTCCTGCCTGGCCCGCTCGGCCTCGGCGCGGGCCTTGGCCTCGGCTTCCTCCCTGGCGGGCCGCGCCGGCGTCTCGGGTGCGGCCGCCGGCTTCTCCGGGGCCCTTGGCGACAATTGCCTGAGCAGCTTCTCGGCTTCCGGCTTCGGCATGCCGGCCTCGACGCACCCGGCCAGGAATCGGTCGACGCCCATCTGTGCTGTCAGCGGCCTGAGCCGCTTGATAGTCTGCTCCACACCCGACCGGGCGCCGATGTTAGTGAACAATTGCAGGGCTTGTACAAAGTGCTTGAGCGCCTTGGCGTTTTCGCCCCGGTCCTGGGAGACCGTGCCGATGCCGGTGAGACTGGCTGCCAGCAACTGCGGGTTTGCCAGCGTGCGTCCAATCGCCAGCCCCTGCTCGAAATTCGTCAGTGCCTTGTCGAGTTGACGCAGGGCCAAATAGAGCTGCCCGAAATCGTTCAGGCTTGCCGCCACGCCCGTCTGGTAGCCCATGCCGCGCTGCAGTTTCAGCGCCTGCTCGAAGTTGGCCTGTGCCTTGGCGTTGTCGAGTCGGATCAGGTAAGCCCGGCCGAGATTGCTGAGGCTGTCGGCCTGAATCTGCAGATTTGCGATATCGCGCGACATCGTCAACGATTTCTCGAAGGACTCCAGCGCACGGTCGGCCTTGCCCGTCTCCTGGCACGCATTGCCGATGTTGCCGAGGGTTACGGCCACACCCGGCTGGTAGTGAATCTCGCGGTAAATCGCCAGGGCTTGCTCGTGCAGCTTCAGGGCCTTGTCGGGCTCGCCGGTGGCGCGGCAAACCAGCCCGATGTCGTTGAGGGCGGCTGCTTCGCCGTGCCAGTACTTCGCCGCACGGTACGCCGTCAGCGCCTGCTCGAAGTTCTTCAGGGCCTTGTCGGGCTCGCCCTTGGACAGGGCAATGCGGCCGATGCAGCAAAGGTTGTCGGCCTGCAGTTGCGGATTCGGAGGCGTGCTCGCCAAGACCAGGGCCTCTTCGTGGTACTTCAGGGCCTTGTCGGGCTCGCCTTTGGCGTAGCACAGCCGCCCGAGATTGGTGAAGGCCGCGGCCTTCCCCGACCGGTCGGCAAACTGCTCCGCCAGCTTGGCCGATTCCTCGTGACTCTCCTTGGCATCCTGCCACCTGCCGGGCGGCTCGTGGCACAACCCGACCAGGTTTGCGAGCGCCACAAGTTCGGTGCCGGCCCCTTGCTTCGCCGCCACCCTGAAGAGCAAAATGGCATTGTCCCACTTGTAAGCCTTCATCGCGGCCCGGCCCAGCTCGAACGGGGACCTGACCGTCGGCAGGGAGTTCATCAATCCGTCAAGATATTCTGTCATGTTCTGAATCCCCCGTGGCGGGTTCCCGCCTGCTTCATCTGGATGCCATGCGGTCGGGACAGCCGTATTCCATTCCGGTCAGTGGACGCGGTCGGCCGGTGGTTTGCTCGTCCATTATGCAGTCTCGCACGCGGACGTTATAGCGGGAAAGGTCGTGTCTGTCAAGCTTAGTAGAGCGGTCTGATTTGCCGGTGTTCCGGCGGGCTGGCGCACGAAGAAGCCGGAAGGCCCGCAAACCAGCCGGCAACTGGCAGACTTAGAGGCGAGAAGCCGGAAGTCAAAAGGGTCGGAGCCGGAGATGGAAGGGCGGGAAGCGGTGAACTGCCGCCTTCGACTCTCCCGTCCTGCGTCCCCGGCCCTGCGGGAAAATCAGGGTCGCTACCGGCGCGGCCCATCTTCGCTGTGCAGCACGCTTTTGACCTTGTCGGGAAATTCCGTATATTCACCCTAGGTTAAACGGAGAAAATCATGACTCGAATCAACAAGCTCGTATCGGCTCTTGCGCTCCTCGCAAGCATCGCGGCCGCAGCCGCGCCGCCGGTGGCGCTGCTGAAAGGCATCACGCTTGCGAAATACCCGGACGCGAACGCGGTCATCGTGTTCGATTCCACGCTCGTCACGCTCCAGGCCGACGGCCGGAACGTGACCCGCGAGCACCGGCTGGTGAAGATATTGACCGAGCAGGGCAAGCAGGAATACGCCACGCCCGAGGATGGGTACTGCCTGACCTATTCGACGGCCGACGTAAAGCTGGCCCGGGTGATAGCGCCCGACGGCAAGGTCACGAATGTCGCGAAGTCCGACATCGTGGACGTGCCGATGCCGCTGGAGGAAGGGTCGAAATTCGTGCTGCCCAACGTGCGGGTGAAGTCCATCCAGTTCCCCGGACTCGCGCTCGGCTCGTCGGTCGAGTGGATAACCGAGGACGTCACGTTCAACCCGGTAATGGACGGCCAGTACGACAACGAGGAGTATTTCAGCGGGGGCGACCCGTTGCTGTCCGTGGCGTATACCCTCGACGCTCCGACCACTTTGAAGCTGCGTTGGCTGGTCAAGGCCGGCAGCGTGGACACGAACTTCACGGTGAATGGCAAGCGCCAGCGCCTGACGTGGTCGGCGCACGACGTTCCCAAATTGGTCTACGAGCCGATGATGCCGTACGGCGAGTCGATGACGCGGCTGTTCATCTGCACCCAGCCGGACTGGCAGACCTGGTCCCGCTGGTTCTACAACCTCTCCTCCACCCAGTACGATGTGGATTCGGCCTTAGGCCGCGCCATAGACTCGCTCACTGCCGGCGCGAAGACCGAGGATGCGAAAGTCCGCGCGCTCTACAACTTCGTGAACCAGCGCATCCGTTACGTGGAAACATCCTACTCGGGTAAGAAGGCCGGGTATCAGCCGGAGAAGATAAGCCTGACGTATCAGAAGCGCTACGGCGTGTGCCGCGACAAGGCCGCGCTGCTCACCGGCATGCTGCGCCACGCCGGCGTCGACGCCTACATCACCCTGACCAACGGCGAGACCCAGACCGACTCCGAACTGCCGGTGGACCAGTTCAACCACTCGACCGTGGCGGTGAAGCGGGCTGACGGGAGCATCTACTACCTCGACCCGACGGCCGAGAATTCGCGCCAGTATTACGCAGCCTCGGAGATGAACCGCGGGGTGCTGGTCGCGACCAAAGCGGGTGACGGCCTGCGCTACACGCCGTTCATCCCGGCGGACTCGAACCGGCTCGACGTGCGCATCGACGACACGCTCGCGCCTGACGGTTCGCTCTCCGGCGTCGCCGTTCTTGTCCCGATCGGTGAGCAGGAATTCGGCCTGCGCTCGCTCGCCCAGTATCTGCCGCCGCAGCAGCAAAAGCAGCGCTACGAAAACTATCTCCACGTGCTCGGGCCCGACGCACATCTCGACACGCTGGCGATGACCGACCCGCGCGACCTGAACCAGCCGCTCGTCGTGAAGCTCCACTTCTCGGTGCCTGACTTCGCCACCGTTCTCAAATCGAAAACCGGCAATCGCAAATCTACGATCCGCTTCACCCTGCCCAAGGCGGGCAACGGCATGTTCACCTCGAACGCCTTCGCCTGGGCCTCGTCGATGCCGGCACGGAAGTACGACATCGATTTCCACTCCACCTATACCTGGCACATGGTTCACCAGCTGACCCTGCCCAAGAGCTTCAAGACCGTGCTCGTGCCCGACTCGTTGGAGCAGGCGTCCGACAAGTTCGAGGCGAAGTCCGAGACCAAGGTCAAAGGCAACCAGCTTACCAACGAAGCCTGGTTCCGGCTCAAAGACCCGCTGGTGCGGGTGGCCGAATACCAGAGCCTGCGCAGTCTCCTGGCCGCGACCGAGGAGATTGAGCGGCAGCACGTGATGCTGAAGCCGGTAGAGGAGTAGGCAATGCAAGCCCGGATAATCCAGAATTCAGAGACCAGAATCCAGAGTGCCGAATGCAAGATGCAAGGTGCAAAATGGCTTGCCGTTTTGTCCTTAGTCCTTATCACTTTGTCCTTCGGCAGCGAGATTGACAGTATCATCAAGGCGGCGCCGGGCCATGATGCCTATCCCGAGGCCGGCGCGCTCATCCTGCTTTCCCGCACGACCGTAACAGTGGACAAGAACAACTCGACCACGCTGGACCGTTATCTCGTCGTCAAGATATTCGAGGACCGGGGTAGAGACGAGTTTGGCGAAATCACCCAGAAGTTCAACAAGGACGGCCAGACAGTGGAAGTGCTGGAGGCCTGCACCCACCGGCCCGACGGCTCCATCGTCAAGCCCGAGGCAAGAGCGATATCCGACGTGTCGGCGCCCGAGGTGGCCGACGCGATGGCCTACACCAACGCGATGCTCAAGGTGATATCATTCCCGGCCCTGGAGCCGGGCGCGGTCATCGAGTACCACGTGCGGGTCAAGCCGAAGAAGAGCACGAAAGAAGACGGCTTTTCCGGAACCGTCATGTTCGGCGCGTCCAACCCGATCCTGAAGCGCGCATTCACGCTGGTCGTGCCCAAAGGGGTCCAGTTCTCGCAGGCATGGTCCAAGAACGGCGTCAAGCCGGTCGTCGAAGCCCTGCCCGCCGGCTACAGCTTCACCTGGACCGTGACCAACACCCCGCAGATATTCCACGAGCGGGCGATGCCCGACATCCGGCGGCTCGTCCCCATGCTGAGCTACTCGTCGTACAAGGACTGGAAGCAGGTAGCGACCAAACTGCGCAAAGACTTCGACAAAGGCCGCGTCGCCTCGCCGGCGGTGAAACAGTTCTCGGACAGCTTGAGCGCGGGCAAGACAAAGGCCGAAGCGGCCAAGGCCATCTTCCTCTACGTCACCCAGAAGGTGCGCGGCGTCGATCTCGGCTACGGCGACGCCGGTTACGAGACCCACAAAGCGGCCGATGTTCTCACCTGGAAATACGGCGACTGCCGGGACAAGAACCGGCTCCTCATCAGCCTGCTCGACGCGCAGGGCATCCCGGCGACGCCCATCGCCATGAACACGAAAACTGATGTGCCCGTCGGCGTGCCCTCGCCAGACGCCTTTGACGGGCTCGCCACGTTGGCCACCGTTGATGGCAAGCCGATGCTGCTCGACCCCTTCGCCGAGTACCGTATCTACGGCAGCGTCCCGGACGACGACGCCGGAGATGACGCGCTGCTCCTCGACTCAACCAGCACGCAGCTTGGCAAATGCCCGGGCGCAGGCCCGAACCCGAGCGACCTGGCGGTCACGACCGCCGAGATGTCGCTTGAGCTGAACGGCGACCTCAGCGGAACCGTGACGACAGTGACCGGCGGCTGCTACGACAACTCCCTGCGCGACGAGTGGCGCGACCTGACTCCGACCGACCGCAAGCGGGACATGGCCGGGATCGCCTCGTCCATCAAGACCGGCGCAAGAATCGACTCCTTCTGGTTCTCGAACCTGGAGGACCTGACTGAACCGGCGACCGCGGGCTTCCACTTCACGGCACCGCGCTACGCCGTGACCCAGAAAGGCGAACTCTCGATGCGAGCGCCCACCCCGGCCGTGGTCACCGAAGAGCTGTTCGGGATCGCGTCGAACTCACGGCGCACGAACCCGGTAGAGACCAAGCCGGCGCGCGGCTACGAGTACACGTGCACCATCAAGCTGCCGCCCGGCGTGAAAGTGGATATCCTGCCGGACACCGTCGCCACGGTTGGGGCCGGTATCTCGGCGCAAGGCGGCTGGGCGAAAACAGCGGACGGCGTGAGCTTCTACTACACGGTGCATCTGATGAAACCGGACTACTCGCTCTCCGAGTTCAAGCAACTCAAGTCCGCAGCCGACGCCCTCAACCGCCCGCAACTCCGCGAGGTGTACTTCCTGCGCACCAGCGAACGGACACGCCCCGAACCAACGTTACAGCATTCTAAGCCCGCCACACCGACCTCTAAGCCGGAACAAGCGGGCACCCAGGGGAAACCGATCAAGTAGCAGTCCCATGACTACACGCGGCCGGCAGCTTCCCTGCCGGCCGTTTCTGTGCGTGGACTCCCGGTTCCGCCGCGCCAATCCGCAATCCGGCGCCTGGAATCTCAAGTCACTGCCGCCCGCCTCCCCTCCGAGCCCGAGTCCGGCGACCGGGACTACAGAGTCTGACCGTGCTGAGGTTGACTCCTGCCTCCATCAGCAGCATACTATTACGAGGATACATGAAGGCCTACGCATTCTCAGCCAAGGTTACACCCGAGGGCCAGGTCGAACTGCCCGAGCGGCTGCGCCGGCTGCTGGCCGCGGACAAGACGGCAAGACTGCTGGTCCTGATGCCCGAAACCCCTGACGCGGACGAACTGGCCGCGTGGGACGAACTGACCTCCGAACAGTTCCTTGCCGGCTACGCCGCGGCGGATGCGGTGTACGACCAACACTAAGCCATGGCACAATACGCGGCGGGCGACATCGTCCTCCTGCGGGTTCCCTTCTTCGACACACCCAATCCCAAACGGCGGCCGGCGATGGTGATACTGGACACCGGCGGCGACGACATCGTGGTCGCGCGAGTCACCGGACAGCTCTCGAACACCCCGCAGGACGTCACGCTGGAAGAATGGCACGTGGCCGGATTACTCGTCCCGTCGGTCGTCCGTCTTCACACGGTCGCCACGCTGCCGCGGAAAATCGTTGATCGGAAGCTGGGGCGACTCACTCCCAGCGACTGGTCGCTTGTTGTCCTGACCCTCCGGCAGGTCTGCAGAAACCTCTAGCCCGGTCCCGGTACTTCTTCACTCTCGGGACACAGGCCGAAGCCCGTCACGCTCACCCGCTCCCTCATGTCCCAATCCACTCCCCTTTTCCTCTTCTCTGCCTTCCAGCTTCCGCCTTCGCCGCTCCTCTTGACTTCGTGTCTTTGTGCCTTTGCGGCAATGTTCCGGCCTCTGCAACTCTACTTTCTGGTCTGTGCAAGGCTCTGTACCCACTCCCGCCTGCGCCACAGGGCGCAGCCGCCGCGGGTTTCCTTCAGTTCGTCGTGGTTGTCGCGAATCGCTTTGAGCAGGCCGGACGCGAGCGCCTGTTCGAGCGGCATGTCGGTCACGTTCGTGTCCGAATAGGGCGCGAACGGGCAAGGCTCAAGACTGCCGTCCGGCCCGACGTGGACGAAGCCACGCCCCGCGGCCAGGCAGCCGCCGAACTGCTCTTCGTCTCCCGGGAACACGATGAATACCGGACGCGACCGCACCTGCATCCCTTCGGAGAACTCGACCAGTTGCTGCCGCTGTGCGGGCAGGAGCGTCAGGTCTTCAGTGCCTGGCTCGGCCGGCGTGTACTCGACGAAGATGAACAGGCTGCACCCGTTCCCGATGAGCGCTTGGACCAGTCCTTCGGCCGTCACAGCCTCGAAATTCCGGCGCGTGACCGTGAGCGACACCCCGAAGAAGAGCCCGGCGGCCCGCAGCTTCCCGGCGGCAGCAGCCACGGACTCAAACACGCCGCTGCCCCGCCGCGTGTCGGTTTCCGGTTCCCAGCCCTCAATGCTCAACACCGGGATGACCTGCGGCTGGCCTCGGAACCGGGCGACAATCGCATCGTCCTGCAGCAGCCCGTTGGTGAAGAGCGGGAATGTGATGTCCGGGAACTGGCGCGTGACATCGAGGATTTGCGGCTTCAGGAGCGGTTCGCCGCCCGCGAGCATTATGACCGAGACACCCAGCTTCTGCGCCTGCGAGAAAAGGTCGGCCCACTGCTGGTCGGTGAGCTCGGGCCGGCGCGAGCCGTGCCGGGCTCGAGCATAGCACCCGCGGCAGTGGAGGTTGCAGCGGCTGGTGATGCTGGCGATGACGAGCGGCGGCACCTGAATGCCGCGCTCGCGCTGCTTGTCGCGCCGCCGGGCCGAGCGCGCCTGGGCGGCCTGGGTGCGGGCGAAGAAAAGCGCCTGCTTCGGGTTATTCCACGCCGCGCGCGCCGCGTACTTGAATACCCGCGCGACCTGGCTATCGAATCGACCCAGGAAGTCCGTGGCCATGTGGAGTCGGATAATACCTCAGGTGAAGCCGGAAGGCAAAGGCAGGGCAAAGCTCGAAGTGCGAAGTTCGAATGACGATTGAGTGAGGGCAAAACCCGAAGCTCGAAGACTGGGATCCGACTTCGTCATTTGCCTCCATTCTAGCTTCAATCGAGCCTCGGTATTCAAGCTTCGGCCTTTTCCTGCGCGCGCATGTCCTTGAATCCCTCCGGTTATTTGGCAATATCAGAGTGTGATGATAGACCGGCAGGCATGCTTACCAGGAGGAATCCCATGAAGACGGCAGTGCGCGTCGTGACGGCAGCCCTGCTTGCGCTCGTGCTCTTGGGCTGCGGTCAGAACGTCGTGGTCTGGCAGAAACTGATCGACCTCGGCGGAGATGAAACCGCCACCGCCATCGCCAGTGATGGCTCCAATTACTACGTCAGCTTCATCGCCACCAAGCCGGGTGGCTCGGACCACGCCGGCTGGTATGTTACCAAGCTGGACAAGAACGGCCAGGAAGTCTGGACGCAGAACTACAAGGGCTCGGCGTGGGCGGAATGCCAGGACCTCTGGTGCGACAGCCTCGGACACCTATACGCCGTGGGACGCACACGCGTGGATGGCAAGCAGCTCTGCCTGGTCTGCCGCTACGCCCCGGACGGCAATATCGCCTGGCAGAAGGCGCTGAGCGTCGGCGACAGAACCTGGGGTATGGGCATCTGCCCGGTCCCCGGGGACAAGATTGCAGTCTGCGGCGCGGCCGGCTCCGACACGAACACCGACTACATGGTCGCCGAACTCGAAAGGAGCGACGGCCGGACCGACTGGGTCAGGAACTACGACCAGAGCCACAACGACGTCGCCGCTCGCATTGACTGCGACCCGAAGGGCAACCTCGCGCTGGTCGGGCTGCGCAGCGACAACGCGGCCGGCGCGGACGTCACCCTCATGATGTTGAAACCGGATGGTGACACGCTCTGGTCCAGGCGCTACGACTCGGGCGGCGACGACGAGCCCGGGGACATTGTCTTCGACCCGTTCGGGAACATCCTCGCGACCGCGACCGCGGCCGTCGGCGACTCGGTACGCTGCGTGATACTCGAGTATGACGCTGCCGGCGGCGCGATAAGAAAGGCCGCCTACGGCGCTCAGGCGCAGGCGACCGGCAAAGGCATCTTCGTCACCAGGGACGCAGACGTCTTCGTCTGCGGCAAGCTCTACGCCGGCAGGCCGGTAGCCGGCAAGCAGGAGCCGGGCAAGCTGCTCGTGTTCCAGTACAAACCCACGGCGTTGTCGGTCTGGGAACGGCAGTACGCTGCCGGCTCGGATGCGGAAGGCGTCGACCTGGTCGTCAACGGCGACGCATACGTAGTCGCCAACGTCAAGAACAAGACGAACGACGTCCTGGTCTGCCGCATTGCCCGTCCGGCCGCGGCATCATGGCCTCCGGGCAGATGATCATCAAGCTTCAGGACTGGACTCCGCAGGTCGACCCGACCTGCTTCGTGGCTCCCAGCGCGACGATTATCGGCCAGGTTTCGCTCGGCCGCGGCGCAAGCGTCTGGTTCAACACCGTCCTGCGCGGCGACATGGCCCCGATAACCGTGGGCGAAGAGACGAACGTGCAGGACCTCTCGATGGTCCACGTTGACTACAACACGCCCACCGTCATCGGCAAGCGGGTCGTGGTGGGCCATCGCGCCATCATCCACGGCGCGACCGTCGGCGACGACTGCATTATCGGGATGGGCGCAATACTGCTGAACCGTTCCAAGGTCGGCCGGAACTGCATCGTCGCCGCCGGCGCCGTTGTTCGCGAGGACTTCGAGGTGCCGGACGGCTCGCTCGTGGCCGGGGTGCCGGCCGTGGTCAAGCGGCCGCTTACTCCCGACGAGACCGAACGCATCCGCCGCAACGCGACCGACTACGCGGCCCGAGCTCAGTTCTATCTAAGACAGAGTCTTGGGCAGCAAACGACCTGACGGGACCGGGCGGCGCACTCAGACCGCCGTCGCCGGCCACCATCGCCTTTTCCTGCCGTTGCTGCTGGGAATCTACGTGGTGTTCTCGCTCCTCTTGTTCGACCCCAAGCCGGCGACCTTCGGCGATAACGCCATCTACCTGACGCTCGGCAAGTCGCTGGCCGCGGGCAAGGGCTACCGGGACCTTTACCTGCCGGACGCGCCGGTACACACCCAGTACCCGCCCGGATTCCCGCTGATGCTGGCCGGCATCACGCTCCTCACCGGGGGTAGGCACAGCCCGACCGGGGCCACCCCGACCACCGTGCTGTTCGCGAAGCTCTTCGTCCTCCTCACCGGCGTGGGGGCGATGTTCTTCATCTACCGCCTCTGCCGGCTCACCTTCCAGGAGAAAGCCTGGCCGATCATGGCCGTTTTCGCCTCGATGCCCGCGTTCGTCGTGAACAACCACTGGGTACTCTCCGAGCTTCCGTTCATGCTCGCTACTTTTGCGGCCCTGTACTGCCTGGTGCTGGCCGAGGTACGGCCGAAAGCGACCGCGGCCCGGCTGCGGATTCTGGCCGGAGGACTGGCAGTGGCAGCGTGCTACATCCGGACGGCGGGACTGGCGGTGGTGCTCAGCCTGCTGCTTCTGTTCCTGGTACGCCGCCAGTACCGCGACCTCGTCATCCTGCTGCTCCTGTTCGCCGCCACGGTCGTTCCCTGGCAGGTCCTCAACGCGCGGGCCGGGCGCGGCCAGCCCTACCTTGAGCAGCTGCTGGCCAAGCACCCCTACTTTCTGGAACTGGGCCGCGCCGGTTTCGGTGACTGGGCGTCGCGCATCTGGCTGAACCTGCGAGACTACTCGAGCCGGGCCGTGCCGCGCCTGCTCTGCCCGACTTACGAGGGGAGCAACTACGAGGTCGTCTGCGGCATCATCGTATCGCTCGTGTCCGCGGTCGGGTTCGGGCGCGCGGTCCGGCGGATGGCGGCGAGGGGGCCCGGACAGCTTGGACCGCTCACGGCCTGCGCACTCTGCGCCATACCGCTGCTGCTCGGCTGGCCCAACACCTGGGCGTCCGAACGTTTTCTGCTACCTTTCCTGCCGCTGATCGTCATCTTCTTTTTCCAGGGTGTGGAATGGTTCGGGGCCAGACTCCGGTGGCGCTGGCTCGGCGCCACGGTCGTCGGCGTGCTCGTCTTCGCCAACACGGTCCAGATGACCTCGCTCGCGCACAAAGCCGTCAGGGACAACCTCGGCTACCTGCGCGGCGACCGGTACTCCGGCTATCCGGAAGACTGGCGCCGCTACTTCGAAGCCATTGAGTGGATCAAGTTACAGACGCCTCCGGACGCGGTCGTGATGGCGCGCAAGCCCGAATTCGTCTATCTCCTCTCCGGCCGGCGCTCCTTCTGCTACCCCATCACGCCCGACCACGCGAAGGTCAAGTCCGCCATCGAGCGGTCCCAGTACGTCCTCGCCGACAACTTCCGGTGGACCGAGACCACTCCCATGCTGCTCAGCCCCGTGCTCCAGGAAAACCAGGGCCTCTGGTCGCTGATCTTCTCCACTCCGCCGCCCGAATTCTACGTCCTCAGTGTCAAACCTGGCGCGCCGGCCGTAAGCCAACCGACGTCAGCGGGCCGCTGACCCCCGAAGAAACCGGCCATGACTGCCGCAACGCCGACCAGCAGGCTGCCCGGACCCGGATACTCCTCAGGCAGAGCTTCGGGGACCAGAAAGCCTGGCGATACGAAGCACGGACGTCACGCCCGGACAGCCGACAGCGGGCAGTCCGGAGCCTCACTCGCCGGGCGACGTCGGACCGCCGACCCTGGCCGCTTCCTCCTGCCCGCACTGCTCGGCCTCTACGTGGTGTTGTCGATCCTGCTGTTTGACCCCAAGCTTGGGACGTTCGGCGACAACGCTATCTACCTGATACTCGGCAAGTCGCTGGCCGGGGGCAACGGCTATCGGGACTTGTACCTGCCGGGCGCGCCCGTGCACACCCAGTACCCACCCGGATTCCCGGTCATACTCGCGGGCATCACACTACTTTGCGGCGGCGTCAACGTTCTGGCCGCGAAGCTCTTCGTCGTCCTCACCGGTATCGGGGCGATGTTCTTCATCTATCGCCTTTGCGAGCTCACCTTCCCGAAAAGGGCCTGGCCGATAATGGCGTTGTTTGCCTCAGTGCCCGCACTGGTCGAGAACAACCACTGGGTCCTGTCCGAGATGCCATTCCTCCTCGCTACGGTGGCGGCCCTGTACTGCCTCGTGCTTGCGGACCAGCGGTCAAGGGCAACGGCGGTCCGCCTGCGGGTGGGAGCCTGCGGGCTGGCGGTCGCAGCCAGCTTCATACGGACGGCGGGTGTGGCGGTAGTTCTCGGCGTGCTCCTCTTTTTTCTCGTGCGCCGCCGATACCGCGAGCTTGTCCTGCTCGTGCTGCTCTTTGCCGCCGCGACCCTTCCCTGGCAGCTCCACAACACCGGGGCCGGCCACACGCAGCCCTACCTTGAACAGTTGCTGGCCAGGCAGCCCTATTCGCTTGAACAGGGACGTGCCGGCATCTCCGACTGGGCGCTGCGGGTGTGGCAGAACCTGCGCGACTATGCGGCAACAGTCATCCCCCGAATGCTCTTTCCTACCCGCGACGACTCCTGGTACGAGATCATCTCCGGCATTATCCTGTCCCTGCTGGCGGCAATCGGGTTCCTCCGCAGCTTCAGAAAGCCGGCCTCGCAGACCCCTGTCGGACAGTTGGCCTCAAAGGCCCCTGTCGGACGGGTCGGCGCACTCCAGTCCTGTGCGGTCTTCGCCGCGCCGCTGCTCCTCTGCTGGCCCAATATCTGGGTGAGTGAACGGCTTCTCTTGCCCTTCCTGCCGCTGGTCATCGTTTTCCTGTTCTACGGGTTGGATTGGCTCGGGGCGAAGCTGGGCTGGAGACGGTTCGCGCCCGCATTCATCGGGGCGCTTGTGCTTGCCAATACGGTTCACATGGCCTCGCTGGCCGGCAAGGCGGTGAGCGACAACCTCGGATACCTGCGGGGTGATCGCTGCTCCGGCTACGAAGTGGACTGGCGCCGCTACTTTGAGGCTATTGACTGGATCAAGGCGCAAACGCCCGCAGACGCGGTGGTGATGGCCCGCAAGCCCGAATTCGTCTATCTCCTCTCCGGCCGGCAATCCTACTGCTACCCCATCACGACGGACAGCGCAAAGATCAAGTTATCCCTCCGGCGGTGCCAGTACGTCTTGGCCGACAACTTCCAGTGGACCCGAACCACTCCCATGTTGCTCATGCCCGTGCTCCATGACAACCCAGGTCTGTGGTCGCTGCTCTTCACCACGTCGCCGCCCAAGTTCTACGTCCTCAGTGTCGTGCAGGGGACGCAGGTCAGCCGACCGACCCCGGCCTACGGCCGGGAATAGTAAACAGAAGAGGGTGAAGGGTGAAAGACGGATCCGGGTTTCACTGTTCTGACTTCACTATTCACTCTTCCGGCGCGGCGGGTCTTGCCGCTAGCCGATGTTGACTTTGTGCTGCGCGACGGTTCCGCCGGAGATGATGACGAGCAGATACGTGCCGCGCTTCTGCCGCGCGCCGTCTTCGCCGGTCCCGTCCCAGACTACCGTGTGATAGCCGGATGACTGCTGCTCATTCACGAGCAGCCTGACCGGCCGACCGAGCATGTCGTAGACCTGGGCCCTTACCTGCCCGGCCTGGCTCAGCCGGTACTCGACCTGCAGGCTGCTTTGGCGCATCGCCGACTGCGCCCGGACGATGGTGACGACCCCGGCCGCCGGACCGCGCTGCGCTGCGCCGGCTCCGGCTTCGCCGACCGCGAAGACCAGCGCCGGAACGTGGCCGTCGGGCAGTTGGAGCGCCGTGACAATGTCCCTCCGCTCGGCCCGGCTGAGCGGCACCACGAGACACCCGGCAAGTCCGAGCGCCCTTGCCTGCGCGAGCAACTGGAACCCGGCAAACCCCGCCTCCATCAAGGCCGATTCCGATGTTGTATCCGGCACGCAGACCACGAAATAGGTCGGCGCGCTTCCGGGAATCCGGGTCGAGGCTGCCCGCAACTGCGGCCGGCGGTCGCCTATAGTCACCGGCTCCAGCCGGTGGTCGCGCGTCGTCACTTCGGTGTCGGCGAGCCGGTTATGATACCGGCCCACCTCGTCCTGCCCGACCACATAGATGCGGTCCGTGAGATAATAGTCGGCCATCGCGCTCGGCACGGTCAGCCCCTGCCGGCGATTGTAGGTGGCGTGCGGGGTCACTCCGTAGGCGGCCCAGCAGAGCTGCGACAGGTTCTCCTGTGAAAGCTCAACCGGGCTGAACGAAGAATCCTGACCCAGGTCGGCGACCACTGCCTCGAACGTATCGGGCCCGACCACGTGCGGCAGCGGCAGGCTCGAGTCCGTTGACCGGGCCACGCAGACGGTATCCAGCGGTGCCGCCGGGGCGCTGCCGAACACGTTCACCATCCGAATCGGGTGGGCGGGATTCCAATCGGCCGCGGCGTGGTCTGCCGCCCACTCCATCGGGCAGCTCACCACGTTGATTGCTGATTGTCCGCCATTCGACGTTCGACCTTCGTCATTCGTCATTCTCCGGAACGCGGTTCCGGCGAGCAGCCCGGCCTGAATCGCCATGCCGGTCTCCTCCGGCCGGCCGGCGGCGACACCGACCTCGAACGCCGAGCCGGAATTGTAGCGGTGGTCCCCGGCGCGGTACAGCGTCAGGAGAAGATTCGAAGGGTCGTACCGATACACATTCTCCGGCGTGGCCACGTAGAACTCACGGTACTCGCTGCCCGCGCGCGGCGCCCGGCTCATCGCCCACAGGACGTTGGCCATCACCTGAGCCGGCAGCGAATCGTCGAACCCGGCGTGGACCGAGTACCGGCTATTGGAGAGCTGCTCGAACGAATAACCGTGCCGGACCGGCGCGGGCAGGCTCTCCGCCTGGCCCGAGACAGGCAGCGGTGCGGAGAACACCACGGCAAACACTACCGCGCACAGGGCTCCGAACATACTCCTTAAAGCCTACCGGCCTCTCCACCTCAGTCAAGCCGCCGCAGACACCCTGAATTCGAAATAGATGGCCGGGGAGACACTTTTGTACCAAGCTCGAAGCTCGAAGGTAGAATGACGATTGAAACCCGAAGTGCAAAAGGCCCGATTTCGCACTTGAATCGGGCTTCGAGCTTCGGACTTCGGGTTTGATGCGTTCTTTCGTGCCTTCACTCTCGGGTCTGGGGAGACAGTCGCCGGAATCCGGCATGGGAGTCCAACACAAGGGCACAGAGTGGGTAAACCGCAGATGACGCAGATGTCGCAGATAGCTCAGACGAAGGACGGGGGACGAGGAGACGGGCGGACAAGGAAGGGACATCCACCGATTTCACAGATTACACCGATTGCCGGGCAGCGCTGTCCGACAGGGGCCGCCGCGGCCAACCTCGAATCCTGGACCCCTGTTTGTATTAGTCAAGTATTAGTCAAGTTATCAGTCAAGCAGGCCGCCGTCCGCAGCCAGAACAACCTCCAAGCTCGCCAAGGCAGTGGACTACTGCGTTCGGATGTCTTGCAGTTCCGCCCGCAATTCTGAATTCTGGTTTCTGGTCTCTGAATTCTGACTTCTGAGTTGTCCGGTGGCCGCCACTCTATCCCTCGATCCCTTCTTCTCTCCCGCTTCCGACGCCTGCCTGATCCGAACTCATCCACTGGACCACTAGACCACTTGAACCCCCGACCCCTCTTCTACCACTTCTGAATTCTGGTCTCTGGATTCTGAATTCTGGATTGTTCCCCGTCTCGCGTTTTGGTTTCTGATTTCTGGACTATCGGGTGCCCGCCACTGGATCCCTCGACTCCTCGACTCCTCGACCCCTCTTCTACCACTCCCGCATTCTTGTCTCTGGTTTCTGAATTGTCCGATCCTTCGCGTCTTGGTGGTGAATACCTGTCCCGTGCCCGCGTTTCGGCGACGCGCCTACTGCGCCAGCGTGTACTTGCCCGACTTCCTCGTGCCGATGCGCTTCACCAGCCCGGCCGCAAGCAGCGGTCGCAGCAGGTCCATCGCGCCCTGCCGGGAGACGCCCAGCCCTTCCCATATCCGGCGCGGGGCCAGCTGTCCCTCGTCGCGCAACATGCGCAGCAACTGCTCCTGCCTCGGACGGAGCAGAATCGGCTCGCTCCCGGACTCAGCCGAGATCGCCTGAATCCGGTCCCGCGCATTGCCGAGCGCCTTAAGCAGACCTTCGGCCGTGTACTCAAGCCAGCCGGTCAGATTGCCGCCGTGCTTGCGCACGTCCGCCAACTGCCGATAGTAGCGCGGACGGTCATGCCAGTAGTACTCGTCAACCGCGAAGATATGGTGGGTGTCGAAACCCCGCCGGTAGAGTTCCCACAAAGCCAGCAGCCGTCCGACCCGGCCGTTGCCGTCGCCGAACGGATGGATCTCCTCGAACCGATAGTGAAGGACCGCGGAGGAAATGACCGAAGACAGCTTACGCGCCGGCCCGTTCCACCAATCCAGGAGCGCGGCCATGAGTTCCTCCACCCGCTCCGGCGGAGGCGGCACGTGCCCGCCGACCCAGACCTGGATCCGGCGGAACTCGCCCGATTGTCCCTGGTCCATCACGCCGTGCGCCGCAATCGCGTGCAACCGCAGCACGTCTCGGCGCGTGACCGTCTTCTTCTTCGCGTGCGTCTCGATCAACCGCAGCCCGGCGAAGTAGTTCAGCACCTCCTGCCGGGACCGGTCCGCGATCGCCGGGACCTCGCGGCCCTCAGCCAGCGCCCGGACCTGGGCCTGGGTCAACGGATTGCCCTCGATGGCGGTCGAGCTGTGCGTATTGCGCACCCGTGCCTCCTGCTGCAGCCGGGGAATCCACGCCACCTGCACGGCCGAAGAGACCACCTGCTGGCGTAGCGCCGCAACCTCCTCGACCAGCGTCAGCAGTCGGGCCGAAACCGTGAACTTCGGCTCAAATGTCATCGGACAAGTCTAATAATCAGTCAAGTATTAGTCAAGTTATTGGTCAAGTCGCGGTCCGCAGCCGCCACCTGCAAACTGGTCACTGGAAACTCGCGGCGCAGCCGCGTGTATTAGTCAAGTTATCAGTCAAGCAGTCCGCCGACCGCTCTCCGCTTCGGATACCGGTCCGGCAATCTGAAATCGGCAATCGTCAATCGAAAATGGATTAACCGCCAGGCCGGAGAAGACTAACCGCAGATTGCGCAGATGACGCAGAGAGCTCAGACGAAGGACGAGGAGACGGACGGACTATGGACTGTGGACAGTAGACTCAGGACGAAGAACGATGGACGACGTACGAAGGACAGTGTCTCGCGGCCAGCGCCCGGCTGCTAAGTGCGGCTTCGCCGCCTGGGTGAACGTGTGGCCGGCCGGTCTGAAACGCTGAACCCGCCCGAGGCCGACTCCGCGCCCGCTTGCACGTCCTCCCACGGAATGGCCTTCCCGGCCCGGGCACTACCCCGCGCCCTCGCGATCCGTGCGACAAACCGCGGATCGTTCTCCAGCCGGTAGTCGAACCAGTCGTCCTCGCCGGCGAAGCCGATGAGCACACCGGCCGGACGGCCATGTCGGGTGATGACGACTTCCTCCTCTGCCGCCTCGTTCAGATACTCGGAAAGGTGGTCCTTTACCTCAGCCAGCGCTACTCTCTTCATCGAATTCTCCAGTCTTCTCAAGCCATTCCGCAGCGCGCGATTTCTCAACAACAGCCAGCACCACCACCTCATCCTCTCGCACGTCGTAGAAGACGCGCACGTCCCCGACGCGCAGGCGGTATTGCGGCTTCCGGGTCCCACGCAGCCGCTTGATACTGCTTCGGCTCAACCGGGTCGGCTGGTGCAGCAGGTGCCGGTTGATGGCATCCCTGACTTCGGCCCTGGTTCGGGCCGAGAGGCGGCGGTAATCATCGAGGGCTTCGGGCGCGAATGCGACCCGGTACTTCATTCTGGCCAGATGATAGCCAGATTCTCTCCGATGGCAAGCCGCGCACCCTCTCCCTCGATCTCTCGATTCCTTTCCTGGGCAACTCTGAATTCTGGTTTCTGGATTCTGGATTGTTCCCCGTCTCGCGTTTTGGTTTCTGACTTCTGAACCATCCGGTGCCCGCCACCCGCCACTAGATTCCTCGGATCCTTGAATCCTGGACCCCCTTCTGCGGGAATCGCCTATTGCGTCGCCGGGAATTCCCGCGCCGCGCCTTGACTCAGCACCCTTCGCCGGTATCCTAGGCCCGTGACCGCGCCCAAAGACTCCGGATACCTCATCCCCGCCGAGCGAATAGACAGTGCCATTCTGGAGATACGTGGCGAACGTGTCATGCTGGACGTCGACCTGGCCGAAGTCTACGGCGTCACGACCCGCCGACTGAAGGAACAAGTCCGGCGCAACCGGGAACGATTCCCCGAAGGTTTCATGTTCGAGTTGACACTCGATGAGAAGGATGAACTGGTCGCAAAATGCGACCGGTTGGTGGCGCTCAGGCACTCGTCAAGTCGCCCCTACGCATTCACGGAACATGGAACTGTCATGCTCGCGAGCGTCCTGCGATCCAAACGGGCGGTCGATGTCAGCGTCTTTGTGGTGAGGGCGTTCATACGAATGCGTCGCATGCTGGCCGACCAGCGACAGCTCGCCATCAAGCTCGCCGAACTTGAACGCAAGCTGGCCACGCACGACCGGAACTTCCAGGTGGTCTTTGCCACTATCAAACAGCTCATGCTGCCGCCTGCGCCAAGGAAGAAACGTATCGGATTCATCACCGACGACGACAAACCCGGCCACACCGGCTCAGGCTCGGACTTCGTCGCTCGCGATCGGCGCCGACGCAGGCGCTGAACCGCCATCCTGGCTCTTCGTCAGCGTATCTGAATTCTGGTTTCTGGTCTCTGAATTCAGCTCTATCCGATGCCGTATCCGTGTTCATCTGTGTCCATCCGTGGTTTCCTATTCGAACTTCCCCGGCCGGGCATTCTGAATTCTGGTTTCTGGTCTCTGAATTCTGATTTCTCCCATGCCTTCGCTAGGGGGCAGGCCCCGGGACTGCCCGGGGAATAGCCCGGTGTCTGAAACGGATTTCTCATCGGTCATTAACCAACAATGCCGGACAGGACTCCAATGTCAACACCTATCTGTAGTGGTGTGGATAACTCGGTGGATACAATAGGTGGTATCTGGCCGGAATGGCCAAATGGTGGATGAATGTGGACAGGATGTGGATAACTATGTGGATAATCAACCACTAGTGGTAGTGTACAGTGGTTGATACTACTAATGGTAGAAATTGTGAGTTATCCACATTATCCACATCCCAACAGCAGCAACAGGTTCTTTTGCTAATAATTGCTGTTGTACCGGAAGCGCGTGGATAACTGCGAAATGCAAACCTCAAACGCAGGTTGCAGGCTTCGGGCAGGGGGGGGTGACCGAGAGCCGCCAACGTCGACCATCGTGCTTCCGCAGCGGCCGGCGGAGGCGCATAGCATTGGGCAAGATGTCCTGCCTGGAGTTCCGAAGAGGCTAGCCCCCAGGCCCAATGCTTCCGCTCAACTTGCGGGCTAAGGCACTACACCACTCTGGTACACTCCACGTGATCAGCGAAGGTGTCCAAACCAGCGGACCTGGCTAGCCGGCCATTTCATGGCGGGCCCACACGAATCCACAACTCCGATGTTGACATCTAATACTAAGGGTAGTATCATGGGACGTTGTCCAGCGTCAAGAAGCTCGTCGCTCGACTTCTTTCGAGGCCTGCCGAGATGGCATGCCAAGACGTACGAGCGATACTCAAACACTTTGGATGGACTCTGCGAAGAACAAAAGGCAGTCACGAGATTTGGGGCGATAATGGTCGCCGGCTCGTCTTGGCCACACACAGCAAATCCTACAAGAAATCGTACTTAAAGGACATTATCACGACGCTGGACCTGGAGGCAACAGATGAACCGCAGGAATGAGAAGGACTTGGCCTACTACGTGAACCTGAAGTATCCCGTGCAGGTGCATGAGCAGGAGGAAGGCGGGTACTTCGTGTCAGTGCCGGACCTGCCCGGCTGTATGACTCAAGGCGAAACACTAGAGGAGGCAATGGCCAACATCAAGGAAGCGCGAGAACTCTGGCTGGAGGAAGCCTACCAGTCAAACATCGAGATACCACTGCCCGAGGAAGCAAGGGAATTCTCGGGCAAGTTCGTCGTTCGCCTGCCGGCCGCTCTGCATCGCCAGCTTGCGAGACAGGCAGAGGAGCAAGGAACGAGTCTAAACCAGTTTGTGGCTGTCGTACTCGCTCAGGGCGTAGTGACGCACGCGCTTGACGTTCGTCTGTCCAGAACTCTGTCCACCGCTGACCGTTTGAGAGATGACCTCGAAGAGATAGTGCTTCGTGATCCATGGAACGCCCGCAAGCAGCTCAGGGGTTTGGCCGGTGTATCATGCGGGGGCAGCGAGTTCGCACTCCCTGACCCCGGCAACATAAGTTTCCACAGGAAGGCGGCAATATGAGTGCAACCGCGGTCAAGCGGCCCGCACGCCCGAAAGTAAGCCCCAGGGAGTATGCCGAGTTCATTCGGGGGCTCGATCTGCTGAACATCGCGGCTCGGGCCCTATCCGCAGAGCTTCTCGTAGACAAAGTCGACTTCAAACGTGAGATGGACCTGGGGATCGAAGACAAAGTCTCATTCCAGATGGAGGGCGAGGCAACATGCAAGGTTATTCAGACCTGCGTTTTCATGGCGGCGTACAAGGATGAACCCAAGATACCTCTACTGCGAATCAGCTGCACATTCGAGGTCGTATACCGAGTCGCAAAGCCGATGACCAAGGACTACTTCCAGATCTTCTGCACGAACAACCTCCCCCTGAACACTTGGCCATACTTCCGCGAGTACGTACAAAGCACTGTCGTGCGCATGGGCCTTCCGCCGCTTGTCCTCCCGGTGGTACGTCGCTAGCGAGGACGCCTAATCGACGAATCTGCCACAGAGCGACAGCCCTGCCGCTCCCGGCGGCACTGACGACTGCTAGGTTCTACGGCACGCGCCTGACTGCGGCGAGCTTTCCGGCTATAACCTCCGCGTGATTGACTGGCCTATCGGTAAGAAAGAGGGTTCGTGATGGAACCGACACAACTGGACTGGATTGCCAACTTCATCTGGGGCATCGCCGATGACGTGCTCCGCGACTATTACAAACGCGGCAAGTACCGCGACGTCATCCTGCCGATGACGGTCATCAGGCGGCTGGATGCCGTGCTGGAGCCAACCAAGAAGGCCGTGCTCGACATGAAGGATCGCCTCGACAAGTCGAAGATCTCCAGCCAGGAAGCGCCGCTGCGACAGGCAGCCGGGCAGTCGTTCTACAACGCCTCTGCGTTCATGCTTCGCGACTTGCGCTCCCGTGGCCGGGCGCAGACACTCAAGGCCGACTTCGAGGCGTACCTCGACGGCTTCTCGCCTAACGTCCAGGAGATAATCGAGAAGTTCAAGTTCCGCAACCAGGTGCCGACTCTGGTGGAAGCCGACATCCTCGGCGGCCTGATTGAGAAGTTCCTCGACCCGTCCATCAACCTCAGCCCCAAGCCTGCGCTGAACAGTGACGGCTCTGAGCGCCTGCCCGGACTCGACAACCACGGCATGGGCACCATCTTCGAGGAACTCATCCGCCGGTTCAACGAAGAGAACAACGAAGAAGCAGGCGAGCACTTCACGCCCCGCGACATTGTAACGCTCATGGCCGACCTTGTGCTTAAGCCGGTGGCGGACAAGGTCGTGTCCGGCGCGTACCTCGTGTACGATGGCGCGTGCGGGACCGGTGGGATGCTAACCGTGTCCGAGCAACGTCTGCTCGATATGGCCAAGGACCACGGCAAGGACCCCTCGATTCACCTCTACGGTCAGGAAGTCGAACCCGAGACCTATGCCATCAGCAAGGCAGACCTGGTGCTCAAGGGCGAGGGTGAAGAGGCCGACAACTTCGTCTTTGGGTCCACGCTTTCCCATGACGGGTTTGCCAGCCTGAAGTTCGATTTCATGCTCTCCAACCCGCCCTACGGCAAGAGCTGGAAGAACGACATGGAGAAGATGGGCGGCAAGGACAGCATCAAGGACCCGCGATTCATCATCACTCACGCAGGCGACCCGGAGTATTCGCTCGTGACCCGTTCCAGCGATGGCCAGATGATGTTCCTTGCCAATATGCTCAGCAAGATGAAGGTCGGCACCAGGCTCGGCAGCCGCATCGCCGAGGTCCATAACGGTTCGTCGCTCTTCACCGGCGACGCGGGACAGGGCGAGAGTAACATCCGGCGTTGGATAATCGAGAACGACTGGCTGGAAGCGATAATCGCGCTCCCACTCAACATCTTCTACAACACCGGTATCGCCACTTACATCTGGCTCCTCTCCAACCGCAAACCCGAGCATCGCAAAGGCAAGGTTCAGCTTATCGATGCGACCCAGTGGTTCGAGCCTCTGCGAAAGAACCTCGGCAAGAAGAACTGCCGGCTCTCGGATGCTGACATCAGGCGGATCGCCGACACCTTCCTTGAGTTCAAAGAGACCGAGCAGTCCAAGGTCTTTCCGAACGAGGCCTTCGGCTACTGGAAGGTCACGGTCGAGCGTCCGCTGAGGCTCAAGGTCGAGTTCAACCACGCCAGCCGAGCGCGGCTCAAGTTTGCCTGCGCCAAGGCCAAGGACGAGGATCTGCCTGCCTTTGCCGACAAGCTGGCCGAATCACTCGGCTCAGGGCCGCACATGGACTTCAATGCCTTCCTGACAGAAGCACGCAAGGCAGCACTGAAGGAAGATTTCTACTTCCCCGTGAAGCGAGAGAACCTGCTCAAGAACAACCTGGCTGAGCGCGATGAGAACGGGGTGCCTGTCGTCAAGAAGGCGTACCCGCTCTTCAAGACGAAGGTGGATCCTCTGCGCGGTCTGTTCGAGGCCATGGTTGTCGGCAGGCAGTATGCCGTCGAGTACGAACCGGATACGGAGCTACGCGACACCGAGCAAGTGCCTTTGCTTGAAGACGGTGGCATCGAAGCCTTCATCCAACGCCAGGTCCTGCCTTATGCCAAGGACGCCTGGATAGACGAATCCAAGACCAAGATTGGCTACGAAATCAGCTTCAACCGCTACTTCTACAAGCCCCAGCCGCTTCGGACTCTTGAAGAGATCAAGGCCGACATCGCGGCACTGGAGAAGGAGACCGAAGGATTGCTCAAGGAGGCGTTGGAGTGACGCCGCGCCGGTTCTTTGCAGGCACGGTCTCAATGTACGCTGGCCCGCCGCCCCATGAGCTAGACGAAGCCCGAAAGCGGAGGAAGAGATTGCGGAGATGACGAAGGAGGCAACGCAATGGAGATTCTAGACGCGGCCCACGAAGTGCTGTCCCAAGCGCGAGTCGAGCTGCACTACCGAGAGATCGCCAAGAGGATTGTGTCGCAGAAGCTCTTTCTGCCAACCGCCAAGGACTTCGGGCATGTCGTGGGGTCGAGGCTATGCGCGGACACGAAGAGCAATGGTTCCGCCTCGCGCTTTCGGCACGGCTCACGAGGCGGCTTGTTCAGGCTGGCGTCAGAGCAGCCTGCCGACAGGGAGGCGGTCACGACCGTGCCACGCGGGCCGATGAAGATACTCGGTGCCGTAGAACATGTGTTGCGGTCCGTTGGACATCCTATGACGGCGAAGGAGTTGGCTGCAGAGATCACCAGCCAGAAGCTGTTCTCCTCGCGGAGCGGGAAGTTTGAGAACATGGTTCTTGGGCGCGTCTATCAGGACACCCGAGACCGCGTCGCGCGCGGCGAGAAACCCCGGTTCGTGCGTCTTGCCGGGGGAGCAGTGGGTTTGGTCGGCATGTCCACGCCCAGCCCAGCTTCACAGGCAGGCGCTCCTGCCACACCAATGGCTCCGGCCGGATTGCGCAGCCTGTCGCCAACGCAACTTGAACAACTGGTGGGAGATCTCCTTTCGGCAGTTGGCTACGATCGCGTCGTCGTGACCCCAGCGACGCACGACCGCGGAGTAGATGTCGAGGGACACCGTCCGCTGGATTCGGGCGGCACGGTCGCCGTCAAAGTGCAGGTGAAGCACTGGAAGGCCAAAGTGCAGGCTCCAGATATACAGAAGATCAGAGGGGCCGCAGGCCCGGCCGAGTGCATGGTTGTTACGTCTGGGGAGTTCAGCGCGGGGGCCATCAAGGAGGCCAACCGCCCCGAGATGAAAATGGTCAGGCTCATCGATGGTCGGCACCTTGAAAGCCTGCTTCTTCAGTATGGCGTTCCGATAGCGAAATAAACAGGCTTGAAAACACCCTACCCATCCTACAAGCCTTCCGGCGTGCCGTGGCTGGGAGACGTGCCGGAGCATTGGGATGTGTTGCCTAACCGCGCCCTCTTCGCCGAAGTCAAAGAGCGCGACCATCCAGACGAACCGATGCTGTCCGTGACTATCACGAGGGGCGTGATTCGTCAGCAAGCATTGCTGGCAGATAGCTCGAAGAAGGACGGCTCGAATCTGGACAAGTCCGCCTACAAGCTCGTTCGTCCCGGAGACATCGCTTACAACAAGATGCGGGCATGGCAAGGTGCGGTCGGAGTGTCCGACCTACGTGGAATCGTTAGCCCTGCATACGTCGTGCAGCGCCCGCGCGAGGGATCGAGTCCGCGCTATTTCCACTACCTCATGCGAACTCCGGTTTTCGCCAAGGAGGCGGAACGTTGGTCCTACGGCATCACGTCAGATATGTGGAGCCTCAGGCCCGAGCACTTCAGGATGATCGTATCGTGCAAACCGCCTCTGGCGGAGCAATCCGCCATCGTGCGCTACCTTGACCACGTTGACCGGCGGATTCGGAAGTACATCCGGGCGAAGCAGAGGCTGATTGCGCGGCTGAACGAGCAGAAGCAAGCCATTATCCACCAGGCCGTGACCGGTCAGATTGACGTCCGCACTGGGAAGCCGTATCCAAAGTACAAACCGTCCGGGGTCGCTTGGCTGGGAGGCATACCTGAGCATTGGAGAATTGCTCGGCTCAAAGACGCGGCGACCGTGCAGACCGGACTAACACTTGGGAAGCGCTACGAAGGAGTCACCATTGAGTCACGACCCTACCTCCGCGTGGCTAACGTTCAAGCCGGCCGCCTTGACCTCGGACATATCAAGCACATCAGCGTCCCTGTGAAAGAGGCATCCGGCGCGACGCTGCGTGCTGGAGACGTTCTGATGACCGAGGGAGGAGACATCGACGAGCTCGGCCGCGGTTGTGTGTGGCATGACGAGATTCCGAACTGCCTGCACCAGAATCACATTTTCGCCGTCCGTTGCAGACAGGACATCATGATTCCCGAGTTCCTTGAAGGCCTCATGGTGTCCATGCATGGGCGTGCCTACTTCCAACTGACAGCTAAGCAGACCACGAATCTCGCCTCTACAAACAGCACAACCTTGCGCGCGTTTCCGATTCTGCTGCCGGGGATTGCGGAACAGAAGAGCTTGCTTGAGCACATAGCGGCACAGACCGCTGCGCTGGATGCCGCAATAGCCCGAGTGGAGGCTGAGGTGCTCCTTCTACGCGAGTACCGGACTCGGCTTGTGGCGGACGTGGTGACAGGCAAACTGGACGTGCGCGAAGCCGCCACGAATCTGCCGGATGAGACGGAGGAAGTTGAGGAACCGGAGGCGGAAGCGCCGGAGGAATTGGAGGAGGCGAACGAGGAAGCTCTCGCAAGCCATGATGCGGAGGGCGAGGAGTGATGGAGTTCACTAGCGGGGACATCCTCCACGAGGATGCGGAGACGTTGGTGAATCCGGAGAACTGCGAACGGGCGGCTGTATGCGGAGATGAAGTAGATGACCGCTGAGCAGTTGAACGAGTTGCTTCTGACGGAGGAAGACGAGCATCTTGAGTTCAAGAAGGCCGAGCACGACTTCAACATCGAGAAACTGCGGAAGTACTGCTGCGCCCTGGCCAACGAGCGTGGCGGCAAGCTCATCCTTGGTGTTACGAACCTCAAGCCGCGCCGCGTGGTCGGTACTGATGCTTTCCGCGACTTGGAGCACCGCAGGTGCGACCTGACTCAGATACTGCACCTGCGGATTGACGGCGTCGAGGTTCAGCACCCACACGGACGGGTGGTCGTGTTCGATGTACCGTCCCGGCCGATCGGCGTACCGTTGCGGTACGACGGTGTCTACTGGATGCGCTCAGGTGATAGCCTGACCGCCATGACGGAAGACATGCTGCGGCGCATCTTCGATGAGACCGGGCCGGATTTCTCGGCAGAGATATGCCCCGGGGCGACGCTGGACGCGCTCGACCAGGTTGCCATCGAGCGACTGCGCGAGCGGTGGAACCGGAAGTCGGGACGCGCCGACCTGCTTGGCATGTCCACTGGGCAGCTTCTGTCGGACGCGGAGCTTCTGGTGGACGGACGCGTGACCTACGCGGCGTTGATCCTGCTGGGTACTCGCATGGCCCTCGGGCGGGACCTTGCTCAAGCGGAGATTGTCTTCGAGTATCGTTCCAGCGATGCGACCGGGCCTGCGCAGGACAGGAAGGAATACAGACAGGGGTTCTTCTCGTTCGATGACGAGTTGTGGAAGACCATCAACCTGCGTAACGACAGCCAGCACTTCCAAGACGGGCTGTTCATCTGGGACATTCCGACGTTCAGCGAGCGCGTGGTACGCGAGGCACTGCTAAACGCCGTGAGTCATCGCGACTACCGAATGGCCGAGTCGGTGTTTGTGCGACAATACCCACGGCGACTGGAAGTAGTCAGCCCGGGCGGGTTTCCCAGCGGCATCACCCGCGACAACATCCTCTACAGGCAGAGTCCACGCAACCGACGCATTGCCGAGGTGCTCGCGAAGTGCGGCCTGGTCGAACGTTCTGGGCAAGGGCCAACGTTATGTACGAGACTGCCATCCGCGAGAGTAAGCCTCTGCCCGACTTCAACGGCACCGACGAGCACCAGGTCATGCTTACGCTTCAGGGTGCAGTGCAGGACGAGGGATTCCTACGGTTTCTGGAACGTGTAGGCGCTGAACGTGTGCGTTCGTTCCAGACGGAGGATCTGTTGGTGCTCGACCTTCTGCGCCGCGGCGAGGTGGTTCCCGCAAACCTGGCACCGCGCCTGGCCGGACTCAGGGAGATGGGGTTGGTTGAGACTACAGGACGCGCCCGGGGCATGAAGTACCTGTTGGCAAGGAAGCTCTACGCGGCAATGGGTGATAAGGCCGGCTACACAAGGCGTCGGGGACTGGACCGGGCGCGGTTGAAGGAGCTGGTACTACAGCATCTGGAGGCCTTCAAGGGGCAGGGCAGCCCGCTCCGCGAGTTGCTCGGCGCGCTGAATGACCCGAGCCTGTCGCGCGCCCAAATGCAGACATTGCTCCGCGAGTTGAAGGCCGAGAACCGCGTTCATTGCCGGGGCAAGACCAGATCCGGACGGTGGTTCATTGGTCCGGACCCAGATGCAATCGAACAGCAATCCGGACGGCAATGACCCATGTACGGCGGCCCAGCCGCGATTCGGTAAGTCATCTTGCTTTAGGATGTTACGGCATATAGCCAATCCACGAGCGCGAGTGCTCTGGATGCAATTCGGATGCAATTCGGTAACGCAATCCCGACTGAGCGAGGCCGGATTAGTGGATGGCGACTCTAGTCGAAGCCAGACGCAGAACTTGATACTCATCCTGACGGCGGCAGTCTGTAGAAGCATGTCTATGGCCATGAGTGTCTATGAGTCAACGCATTGGTTTGAACTAGCTCTACTTGATGGTCACTTGATGGTGAGGTACTAATGCCTACCGATACCAGCGAAAAGGGCCTCGAGAGCCTGATTGTCGCGGCCATGACTGGCCGGCGCATGGATAACGCCGGCGGGGAACTGGTTGCTACCGAGGTCGGCACCATCGGCGGGACTGGGTATGTGCAGGGCGACCCTGCGCACTATGACCGCGAGCACGCGGTTGACCTTGTTCGCTTGCTGGAGTTCCTGAACGCAACCCAGCCCAAGGCGGTTGAGACGCTGGGTCTGGCTGAGGATGGCCCGAACCGGCTGAAGTTCCTTGACCGGCTGCGCGGGGAGGTCGCCAGGCGCGGCGTCATCGATGTCTTGCGCAAGGGCATCCAGCACGGTCCTGCTTCGGTGAACCTGTTCTACGGCACTCCGTCACTGGGCAACAGAGAGGCAGTGAGGCTGTTTGAGTCCAATGTCTTCAGCGTCACGCGCCAGTTGCGCTACAGCCGCGACGAGACGCAGCGCGCGCTCGACCTATGTCTGTTCATCAATGGCCTGCCGATAGCGACATTCGAGCTGAAGAACAGCCTGACCAAACAGACCGTGGACGATGCCGTCGTGCAGTACCAGCGCGACCGGAACCCGCATGAATTGCTGTTTGAGTTCAGCCGGTGTCTGGTGCACTTCGCGGTGGACGACCAGCAGGTGATGATGTGTACGCACCTGAAGGGCGAGGCCTCGTGGTTCCTCCCGTTCAACAAGGGCTGGAACGACGGAGCCGGCAACCCGCCCAACCCGAACGGGCTTAAGACTGCCTATCTCTGGGAAGAGGCGCTGACGCGCGAGGGCCTGACCAACATCATTGAGAACTACGCACAGGTAGTCGAGGAGAAAGATGAAAGGACTGGCCGGAAGAAGCGCAAGCAGATCTTCCCGCGATACCACCAGTTGGATGTGGTGCGCAAGCTGCTGGCGGCCGCTCTGGCGGACAGCGTCGGCAAGCGCTACTTGGTTCAGCATTCGGCGGGCTCGGGCAAGTCGAACTCGATTGCCTGGCTGGCCCACCAACTTGTCGGCCTGGAGCGGGAGGGGAAGCCGGCTTTCGACTCCACCATCGTGGTCACTGACCGCCGTCTGCTCGACAAGCAGATACGCGACACGATAAGGCAGTTCGCGCAGGTGTCTGCGATCGTAGGCGCTGTGACCGAAGGTTCGCAGCAGTTGCGCCAGTTCATCGAATCGGGCAAGAAGATAATCATCACCACGGTGCAGAAGTTTCCGTTCGTGTTGGAGGAAATCGGCAGCGAGCATCGCAACCGCCGGTTCGCCATCATCATTGATGAAGCCCACTCCAGCCAGGGCGGTCGGACCTCGGCCAAGATGAACATCGCGCTCTCGCCCGAGGGCGAGGAACCGGAAGAGGAGACGTACGAAGATACCATCAACCGCATCATCGAATCGCGCCGGATGCTCTCCAATGCCAGCTACTTCGCCTTCACGGCCACGCCCAAGAATAAGACTCTTGAGATGTTTGGCGTGCCATACGCCGAGGGCGAGGAGGTCAAGCACCGGCCGTTCCACAGCTACACAATGAAGCAGGCGATACAGGAGGGCTTCATCCTCGACGTGCTCAAGGGCTACACGCCGGTGAACAACTACTACCGTTTGGTGAAGACCGTGCCGGACGACCCCGAGTACGACGTGAGGAAGGCCGCAAAGAAGCTCAGGCGCTACATCGAAACCCACGAGCATGCCATCGAGAAGAAGGCCGAGATCATCGTCGACCACTTCCTGAACCAGGTATACTCACGGCACAAGATAAGCGGGCAGGCAAGGGGGATGGTTGTCACGGGCAGCATCGTGCGGGCGATCGAGTACTACCAGGCAATAGCCGGCTACATCAGCGAGATGAAACTGCCGTTCAAGGCTCTGGTCGCATTCTCGGGAGAGCACGAATTCAAGGGTGCGAAGTTGAGCGAGACATCCATGAACGGATCCCCCGGAAGTCAGATTGCCGAGCGGTTCCGCGAAGACCCGTACCGGTTACTGGTCTGCGCCGAGAAGTTCCAGACCGGCTATGACGAGCCGCTGCTGCACACGATGTACGTGGACAAGATTCTGTCGGGCGTGAAGTCGGTTCAGACCCTCTCGCGTTTGAACCGGGCGATGCCCGGCAAGTACGACACGTTTGTGCTCGACTTCACAAACACCACCGAGGGAATCCAGCGCGACTTCGCGCCCTACTACCGGACGACGATTCTGAGCGAGGAAACCGATCCCAACAAGCTGCACGATCTGAAGGCAAAGCTGGATGCAGCTCAGGTCTATGATTGGAGCCAGGTTGAAGACTTGGTGAAGCTGTACCTTGGCGGGGCTGAGCGCGACCGGCTCGACCCGATTCTCGATGCCTGCGTCGCCGTGTACAAGCTGAACCTGGATGAGGACGGGCAGGTTGGCTTCAAGGGCGGAGCTAAAAGCTTCGTCCGCACCTACGCATTTCTGGCAACCGTGCTACCCTATACCAATGCTTCGTGGGAGAAGCTGTCGATATTCCTGAACTTCCTGATACCGAAGCTGCCGGCGCCCGAGGAAGAAGACCTGGCCAAGGGTATCCTCGATGCCGTTGATATGGACAGCTACAGGGCGGAGATGCAGTCGACGCGGACCATTGCACTGCCTGACCAAGATGGCGAAGTCGGCCCGGTTCCAGTCGAACAGGGCGGACACAAGCCTGAACCGGAGATGGACAAGTTGAGTAACATCCTCAAGGCATTCAACGACCTCTTCGGCAACATCGACTGGAAGGACGCCGACAAGATTCGGGCCGTCATAGCACAGGAGATTCCGGCCAAAGTCAGCGCGGATAAGGCGTATCAGAATGCAATGAAGAACTCGGATAAGCAGAACGCCCGCATCGAGCACGACAAAGCCCTGAAGCGGGTGCTGGTTGAGCTTCTGTCCGACCACACCGAGCTGTTCAAGCAGTACAGCGACAACGACGACTTCCGCAAGTGGCTGGCCGACACCGTTTTCGGCCTGACCTACAAAGAGGACGCAGCCTAGCTGGGCATCGGACAAGTCCCCGGCGACGCAACCGGCGATTCCTGACGCGCGGCCTCGAATTTGACTCGCCCGCCAGCCCTCTCTAGAATCCGCCCATGACTCGGTTTCTTCCGAAGGGCCGCATCGATGAGAGGTCACTACAGGAGGCCTAGATGGCAGACAACGATCAAAAGAGCTGGGTCGAGTCGATTCCGCGCGAGGAGTTGACCAAGCTCCTGAAGTCCACGGAGAAGAGCGGGTACGAGAGTGGAGGTGTCTCCATGTTCGGGGCAGCGTTCCAATTCGCGAGTGCGGAAGGCGTTGCAGATAACGAGTCTGACGTTGGCACCGGTGGCGTCGTAGGACCGAAGTCGCTCTCCGAAATAGACGAGGATTGCGAGCCCGAGTTGCGCAAGGCATTTGTGGCAAAGGGACTCGGCCCCGAGACAAAGGCATACTACTTCACGTACTACGACAAGGCAGAGGCCGACGACTACACCATCGAGACAGACTCTGATGCCGCCGAGAAGGCGTTTGTCGACGCCTTCATCGCCTTCTGTTGGCCGCAATGGCAACCTTGGGAAGACCAGGATGACGAAACACTGAGGTTCTGGGCAGAACGGCTGTGCGAGCAACCGACGAAGCCTGCCGCGTCCACGTCGTCCGCGAAGCCAAAGACGAAGAGGCGAGGCAAGTAACTCAGCCGATCGCCCGCAGGATTCCCTGTCCGCCCGCCCATTTGACACGCCACGCTCCCTTGGCGCAAGTCAATCAGTCCTTGGTCCATAGACTCCGGTTCCGAGTCCCAATCCCTGCTGCCCGCCCCACGCGGTTCATTTAAGTGAACCCTCTCATTCTGGGTCCAAGATCGTCGATTGCAGATTGGTCGCAGGGCGACTAGAGATCGATCCGCCTATTTAACACGCCCGCCGCCTTGACTTCATTGTCGCGGCCATTACGATGTCCGCGATGAGGATGGCTGACTGTCGGCGTCGTCAGGAAGACGCGCGGCACGCGAAAGAAGTGACGCTGTGGACGGTTCAAACGGTCGGCGCATGGTCCAAGCTGCAGAAGGACGGTGTATTGCGGGCAGATGCTCGGCGGGTTCGAGGGAGACATCGGCAGGCCTACGAGTGGCTGGCGCGACAGATGGAAGAACGCCTCGGGTATCGTCCTTCGGGGTAATTCCGGGGACGCGATAAGACATTCCTGACGCCATAGAAACGCCAAAGGCCGAACCACGACCGCCGAATTGCCTGACACCGGTAGCTAGCTGATAGGACGAGGCTCCCAGGATTGGCCGCAGCGACCCCTGTCTGACAGTGCAGGATTCGAGGGGCCGAGTGGCGGTTAGCGGAGAGCGGGTAACGGGTTACGAGCGAGCGGTCAGCGGAAGTCAGAAGCTAGATGCGAGAAGCTAGAAGTACGGACGGTGGGAGAAGGATGGCGGAGAGCGGTTAGCAGAAGCGGGGCTATCGGGCGGGCGGACGGTCAGCCGGCGAGGAGTTGTACTACTTGGCGCCGACCAGTTGGGACAGGGGGATGACGTGGACGTTGGTTCTGTGCTGGACCACGGACATCCGACACCATGAAAATCCCTCAGTCAATGAAGGAATTTCATGGTTCTCGGCAGTCAGGTGAAGCAGAAGAGAGAAGCTAGAGGCGAGAAGTGCGGACGGCGGAGGCGGACGCAAGTCAAAGGTCAGAAGCCAAAAGCCGACAGCCAAAAGTACCAAGGTCCCGAGGGAATCAACCACAGATGAACACAGATGAACACGGATACGGCACCGGATAGAGATGAATTCAGAGTCCAGAGTCCAGAATTCAGAATGCCCGGCCGGGGAAGTTCGAATAGGGAACCACGGATGAACACTGATGAACACGGATACGGCATCGGATAGAGCTGAATTCAGAGACCAGAATGCAGGCAGACGAAGTCAGAAGCGAGAAGCTGGATGCGAGAAGCGAGAAGTTGGGGAAGAAGGACTTGGGGGTGGGGATTAGGGACGAGGGGCGAGGGACTGGAGACTAGAGATCGGGGGTCAGGACTCGGAGTCGGGGCTGGAGGGCTTGGACTTTGGGACTTTGGGGCCTTTGGCCGCGGCGCGGATGAACCGTTTCACCGGAGCGGCCTTTTTGGTGTTGACCTCCATCCATGCCGCGATGTCTTCGTCCTGCTGCAGAGCCGCGCGCGCGCCTTCGTCGCGCTCGACCGCCGCGGTAAGGTCCTGCAGCGCCTGCGGCACTTTGCCCTGCCAGAGCCGGGCGACGCCGGCGAGGAGTTTGGCCGCGCCCTGCGCCCGTGCGGCGTCGACGTCGCCCGCATCGGCCGAAGCGAAAGCCTCGATCGTGGCGGCATCGGTCAGCACCGCATCAAACTCACGCTGCCGGAGGTTGGCGAGCGCGCGGTTGTGGAATGCGTGGAACCGGAGTCCCGCGTCTTCGACTCCGCTGCCTTCGAGCGCTTCGAGGCACAGCGAGTAGGCCCGTACCGCCGCCGGGTACTCCCGTTTGGCGAGTTTCTCGTCGGCGGCGCGCAATGAGTCCCTCGCCGCGGCCCGCTTTACAATGGCCTCGGCACGGTCGGCTGCGGCCTCGGCCGCGGCTTGTGCCTGGCCCGCAGCCCGGGCCATCTTTTCAACCGCGGTCTGCGACTGGCCCGCGGTCCGGGCCATCTTCTCAGCCGCGGCCTCCGACTGGCCTGCGGTACGGACCATCTTCTCAATCGCGGCCTGCGACTGACCCGCGCTCTTGACCAATCCTTCGACCGCGTCTTGCGACCGGCCTGCGGTCCTGACCAGTTCCTCGACCGCGGCCCGTTCCTGCTGCGTCACCACGGTATGGTCGGCGAACGCATCGAGCTTTTCCTCGGCCCGGTCGAGCCGCTCGCGCAGCGCCGCCAGTTCGGACTGGACCGCCGCCACCTGGTCTTTCACGGCGTCGGGCCCGTCCGGACGCAGGGAGGCGATGTCGATCTCGAGCCGCTCGGCCCTGCTTTCGTCATCGGCCAGTTTTCGCTTGAGCCGCAGCACTTCGTCGGTCGTCCCGGCAAACCGCGTATCCCACGCCGCCCGCAGTTCATCGACTCGCGCCAGGCGCCGGCCCAGCGCCCAGATGCGCCACGCGACGAGCACGGCCGCGAACAGCACGGCGATGATAATCATCGTCAGCCAGTGCCCGAAGCTGCGGTTTGCGGCATCGAGCGCCTGCTTTGCCGCCGCCACTACGTCGGCCCGCGGGAACGTGTCCACCGGCGCGGCCGGCCGCGGCTGCGCCGCCGGTGAAAGTCCAAAGGACAAGGTACAAAGGACAAAGCAAGTCCGAAGTAGAAAGACCCAGTTCTCGCCCTTTGTCATTGCCGGCTTGCCTGATCCTTTGTCCTTACTGCTTTGTCTTTGGCTCGCGTGGCTCATGGAGTGACGTCAGGTCGTGCTGAGTCGCTGGACATACACGCTGCCCCGGACGCGATCGAGGTACTTCGTGAGCCGGTCGTTCAGCGTCTTCTGATACAGGTAGTTGCGGATATTGTCCTGCAGTTCGAGGTAGGAGAGCGTCCGGTCGGGCTGTTTGGCCAGCACTTTGATGACGTGGTAGCCGTGCTCGGACAGCACCGGTTCACTGACCGCTCCCGAGTCCATGCCGGCGACGACCTGGTTGAACGGCGGAGCCAGCCCGGCAGTCAGGAACTCGCCCAGCCGCCCGCCGGAGTCGACGGTCGTCGGGTCCTGCGAGTACTGGCGGGCGAGCGAGTCGAACGGCACGCCGGCCAGCGCCTTCCGTCGAATGCTCGCGGCGAGATTCTTCGCCCGGGCCGAATCGGCCGGCGTCAGCGGCACGCGGACCAGTACCTGACGGTAGCGGACGCTGTCCGGGGTCCTGGCCTCGAGCTGGACCACCAGGTAGCCGTCGGGCGTGGGGAACGGCGGCGAGGTCTGCCCGGGCTTGAGCTGGGACAGGACCATCGACAATCCGGGCGACAGTTGCGCGACATTCACCCAGCCGCGGTCACCGCCGCGCGCCGCGGTCTTCGGGTCGTCGGAGAATGAGGCGGCCACGGTGGCGAAGTCGCCGCCCCGGGTGAGGACGTCCAGCACTTCGACCATCCGGCGCTGGCCGACAGAATCCGCCGCGGGGCTCGGCGCGAACGCGATGAGGACATGGGCCAGCGTCACGCGCCCCGGCACGCGGGCGATGGAGTCCCGGTTCTCGTTGTAGAACCGCTCGGCCTCGGCCGGCGAGACGTAGATCTGGGTGAGGCCCTCTTTGTCCATCAGCTTGCGGGCGAGGAGCTTGCGCCGGGCGTCCGTCTCGTACCGCTGGCGCAGCGCCCGTTCGGTGTAGCCTTCGCCGGCGAGGGCCTGCTTGAACATGTCGTCGTTCTCGAACCGGCCCTTGACGGCGGCCATGTCCGCGTCGACGTCGGCCGCCACGTCGGAGGGCGCGACTTCGACCGACTCGCGCCGCGCCTGTTCCTCGAGCACGAGGTCGTCGATGAGGCGGCCCAACGCCGCATCCTCCAGCGCCGAGTCCGACAGCGCGCTGTCCGGCTGTGACAGCCGCAGGAAGGTCGCGGCCTGGGATAGTTCGCTCAGAAGAATCGGCTGGTCACCAACCACGGCGACGACGCGGTCCGCCGGCGCGGCCGCGGCCACCGTTGCCAGAAAGGTACCAAGGACCAGGGACAAAGGGCCAATCAGGCCGGAAAGGACAAGGCGCGGCAAGCCAAACGTGCGGGTTTCGCCGTCTGCCTTTCCGCTCTTCCTCATTGGTTTGTCCCTAGTCGTTTGAACTTGCTACTTTCCGGCGGGCCCGAAGTACGAGTCCGGCTTCAACTCGATCTTGGCCTTGCCCCGCAGCGAGGTAAGGATGCTGTCCACCACCGTCTGGCTGCGGCGGTAGGAGAGAATCGCATCGATCTGGTCCTTGACCTCGGGGAAGGTGACGTTCGCCTTCACCTTCTTCTTGTCCGTGAGCTTGATAATCTGATAGCCTTCCTGGCTCGGCACCACGCCGGAAATCTGCCCGGGCCCGAGCGCGAAGATGGCCTCGGCTACCGACGGGTCGCCGCCCATGCGCGGGTCGCCGATGCTCCGGGCGAAGTAGCGCGACTCCTGCCCGGCCTCGAGCGCCACGTCCTGCGACCGCTCCTTGGCCAGCTTCGTGAAATCGCCCCCGGATTTGAGGTCGGCGAGGGTCTGCACCGCCCCTTCGCTGTCGGACAAGACGATGCGGGAGATTTTCACTTCATAGGTGAATTCGTCTTTGTGCTGGTTGAAGTACTGCATCTCCTGGTCCTGGCCGACTTTGATCCCGGTCGTCAACCGGTCGAGCAGTTCGTTGACCAGGTAGTCGCGCTGGAGCCGGGCGATGTGGGCCTGCACCGCCGCCTCTTTGTCGATGCCGCGGCGTACCGCTTCCTGGTAGATGAGCGTGTTCGACACCCACTTGTCGAGTATCTTGGGCAGGTTGTCGCGGGTAATCTGGAACCCTTCCGGTGAGAGCGAGTCGAGTTCGGTGGTCGTCAGTTTGTCGTCGTTCACGGTGGCGATTACCGGCCCGGTCGTGACGGCCGGCGCGCTGCTCTTCGGCTGTTGCTTGTTGCCGCAGCCGGCCAGGAATGCCGCCGCCAGAACTGCGGCCGAGATGGTCAGATGTCGGTTGGTCATCATCGCTCCTTACGGTTGGGGTTTCCCCTTCGCATCATTGCTTACGGCGGCAAGCGCCGCCTGGTTAACGGCTATCTTCGACTTTGCCTTCAACTCGGCAAGGTATTCCCGCATTCGCTTCTCGCGTCCCTCGTTGAGCAACCGGTTGCGAATCGTGCCCGCGACCTGGTGCGTGTCCGGCGACGTGAAGTTGTCGCGGTGCTGCCCGAAGTAGTTCATCACGTCCGCATCGGACACGCTCAGTTTGTCGGAAATCTCTTTCTTGAAGAGCGCCTTGTAAAGGACGTCCTCGCGCTCGGTCGCGAGTTGGCGCGTGATGTCCCTGGCCTTGTCCAGGCCCATGTGCAGCCCGTCCTCGTACATCAGGTCCTCTTCGATTGCCCGGCGCACCGCGTACTTCTTCATCCCCGTGTCGAGCAATGCCGGGAACCGGGCCGCGACCGTGAGCAGCCGCTTTACCTTCACGAACTGGTAGTTGTCCTTGTAGGCGACCGCGATTTCTTTCTCGGCGTCGGTGATGGAATCCAACGGCTTGCACAGAATGTCGAGGCCCGCGGGGTTGTACTTCAGGCGCTGCCGCAGTTTGGCCATGTAGTCGTCGGCCAGCTCGCGCCGCCGGATCTGCTTGAACTGCGAAAGGAACGCCTCGCGCATGCTGTCGAGCGGCGGCGGGGGCGGGGTCGTCGGCCTTGTCTCCACGAGCATCGCGATCTGCCACTGACCTTCGATCTGGGTGGGCATGGTGTGCTGCCCCGGCTTGAGCTGCATCACCCTCGTCCGCATCGGCTCCTTGATGTAGAGCAGCGGGGTGAAATCCTCGTCCCCGGCCTTGATCGCAGTCGGGCGCTTCGAGTAATGCACGGCCAGCGACTCGAAAATCGCGCCCCGGTCCAGTTCCGCGGCCAGGCGGTCGGCCAGGCTCTCGTCCGGCACGGCAATCAGCTTCAGGTGCGCCTGGGTCTGCAACAGCTTGTACGCCGACTGGATCTCCGGCTCGGACACCTTGTTACCCGGCGCGGTGGTCGTGTCGTACAAGCGCTGCTCCATCAGGGCCTTCTGTTCCTGCTCGACCTGGTAGTCGACGTCTTTCTCCAGGCCCTCCCGCTTCGCCTCCTGGGCGAACAGCTTGCGGATGATGACGGCGTCCAGCACCTGCCTCTTCACCGAGTCCGCCCGGATGGGGTCCAGGTTCTGTGGCAACATGGCGGCGATGTCGGCCGCGGTAATCGCCTCGCCGTTCACCGACGCCACGACGCGCCGGCCCGGTTGCACGGTGCACGCAACCGCCAGCAACACTGCCAGCATGGGTAGGAGGAGATGTCTCATGGCGAGTGAGACTATAGCCGCCTGCTCACGAAAGTCAATGCGACGGGGCGGACGGCGGACGCGTTGCCGCCGACCGCGCTCAGCGTAGAGCTCTGCCGGCGGGCCGCTATTGTTGCGGCTTGGCGGGCAGCGGTTTGTCCGCCAGCTTCACCTTCAAAGTGCTGTAGTTCGTGTGCTTGGCACTCAGCGAGGCGGTCTTGGTGTTCTGGGCCAGAATGATGTCGCACGTCTGGCCCGGCACGAGGGCGGAAATCGCCAGGCCCTGGCCGGACGGGAATTTCAGCGGGTAGGTGAACTCCATGGTCGTGATGCCGGTCTCCTCGTCGTACTCGATTTCGGACTCACGGATTGCGCTTTCCGACTGCGGCGATTGGGCGTGCGCGTGACCGGCGCCGATCTGGTTCACTACCTCGTTCGAGCTGTCCGTGTAATAGCCGATTATCATGTTCGACTCGTTCATCTCGGGCGAGCCGAACCCGATCGCCATCCAGCCCCGCCCCTTGGTCTGGAGCCCGACGTATATCAGGCTGTCGTCGAAACCCCAATTGACGGTGAGCCCCGAGGCCTTGTCCAGGAAGGTCGCCGGGTACTCCTGCCCGTCGTCGTTGTCGATCTGGCCGTCAATCAGGACGCGGTCCTGCATCGTCGAATCGTACGGAATAACCGGAAGTTTCTGCGCCCGGCAGACCGCCAGCGCACCCAAGACGGCCAGCGGCAAGGCAAATCGGCTGAATTTCATGCGAGCTCCTTTTAGAATCAGTGGTCGCTGAGATTATAGACGACGCCGTGCCCACCGGTCAAGCACCAAGTCCAGCCGACCTTGACGCCGCGCACGCGCCATGGGAACAACTGCCAAGTCAAATGACCGAGAATTCCTGCTTCGGGCCAGCCCGGGGCTTCGTGGCCGTCTTTCTTGGAATCAGGATGCGTGCGCCATTGACCCGGCCTCTCGGGCGAAGGATAATCTCTGGTGTCCAATTGTCCGTCGAGGCGCGAGGAGTGCCTGATGAAGCGACTGATGACGAAGGTCTCGAGGTTCTTCACGCACAGTTTCATGTGGCTGGGCATCGGCTCGATTCTCTGGCTGCTGATGCGGTCGGGAACCAAGCCGAGCCGGCTGCGCTATCCATGTCAGCGGGCCGCGGCCGGCGCCGGTTCGCTGTGGTTGAGCGCCTTTGCCTTCCCCGGCATCTTACGCGGGCTGCGCGCGGTTGGTCTGAGCCTGCCGGAAGTCCGGCCGAGCAGGCCGGCCCGTAACCTGCTCATGACGGCAGGCGTGCTGGCCGTGGCGCTGTTTGCGGTTTACCGACTGGGACTTGGGACACGATCCCAATTGAGGACAATTGGGTCATGTCCCCACGTGCCGCCGCCGGTGCAGGCCGGCCTGCCGGCCTGGACCTCGGCTCGACCGGTCCAGTCTCACATCTTCGTGGTGGACAGTGTCCCGGTACCCGACAGCATGGGCACATACCACGAAGGCCTCGACACGCTCCTGTCGCTGCTCGCTCAGAACGGCACATGCCTGTACAAGTCGAGCAAGCATCTGCCGTGGTGTGACACCGCAGGCATCATCGGCAAGAACGACGTCGTGCTGCTTAAGGTGAACGCTGAATGGGACCAGCGGGGAATGCCCAGCACCGATCTTCTGAAGGGGCTCATCGCCCGCATCGTCGCCCACCCCGACACCTTTGCCGGCGAGATCGAACTGGTCGAGAACGGCCAGTGGCGCCAGTCCTGGGCGTACTCGGCGAACAACGCCGAACGGCATTCTCAGACCATGCAGGAAGTGGTCGACACCTTCGCCGCAAGAGGCTATCACGTGGGCGACTACAATTGGACCGCCATCGGCTACAGCGGCAACAACCATTGGGTGAACGAGTACAACCAGGGCGACACCGTATCCGGCTACGTCCGCGAGGAGTCGACAGGCATGACCTATGCCAAGTTCACGACCTCATACGGCACGCACGTCTCGACCCGGCTCGGGGTCTGGAACGATTCTTCGTACGAACCGGCGCGGCTGAAGTTCATCAACCTACCGGTCCTGAAGTGCCATCAGTACATGGGCGTGTCCGCATCGGTCAAACACTACATCGGGTTCCTGTCGTACGCGGACAGCGGAAACACCTCCATGCACCGACGCGCAATGACTCAGGGGCTGCTTGGCGTTGACTTCGGCAAGGCTCGGTTCCCTGACCTGAACATCATTGACGCCACCTGGGTGAGCGCGGAAATCACGACCGGGCCGAATGCACCCTACAACATGTGCACGCGCCTGAACACCCTCGTGGCCTCAAAAGATCCGATTGCGGCCGACTACTATGCGGGACGATACGTGCTGAGGCCCGCGAGCTGGTGGAACGGCCACTCCTCGCTGCACAACTACGGCCGCATGGACCCCGACAACCTGAACACGGAGAACCCAGGCAACGGCCACTCCTATTCCGACTCTACTCCCTGCTACGGCTTTCCATACAACGCCTTCCACCAGATGCTTGTCTCCAGCCGCGACCAGATGCTCCGCTACGGACACCAGGTCACGATGGACACGACCCAGATGACCATCCACCACTTCCGCTTTCCCGGCGCGGCGGTCAGCGAGTCGCCCAGAACCATGCCGGTGGTCGACGGGTTGATGGCGACGCCAAACCCGGTCAATGGCAGGCCCTCCGTCAGCTATGAACTGGGAACGCCCGCCTCGGTCCGGCTGATGGTGTTTTCCGCCGACGGTCGGAAGGTGGCCGAACTCGCTCAGGGAATGCTCCCGGCCGGCAGGCACAGGCTAATCCTGGACCGCGCGCTCGCGCCCGGCACCTATCTGCTAACGCTCGAAGCAGGCAGCGCCCGGGAGTCAACGAAGCTCGTCGTCCCCGGCCGCTGACCTGCGGCTCGGGCCTCACCCGAATCCCGCGCTCCGAACAGACCCTGGCTCGCGGCTAGTCCGCTGTCGTCTGGTTCGCCGGGCACTGCCGGAGCGCGGCGCGGGCTCGAAGCCGTCGGTCCGCGCCTGCTCACAAACAGCCAAGGCGGGCTTGCCGCCCGCCTTGACTGTTGTTCGACCGGCTGTTAGCGCTCGATAATCAGCTTCTGGGAAATGCTGAGTCCCATGCCTTCCAGCCGTACTATGTAGACGCCGGCCCTCAGGGCGCGAAGGTCGAGAAGGAGTGACCCTTCCCGGCCTGCCGCCGGCACATACTGACTCACGACTTCTCTACCCGAGACGTCAACCAGCGTGACTCTCGCGGGCTCGATTCGAGGCAGAGCGTACTTCAGGGTCGCGAATCTCGCACTTGCGGGATTCGGGAACAGCTCCATGCCCGAGCGCGTCGCCAACGCTGACTTCACGGCTCCGGGCCCGTCGGGACCTCCGCTCCCTGCACGTACGTACCGCCACAGTTCGCTGGTCGAGTTACCCTTGAACGCGAACAGCATGTTCTCCGTCGCGGTGATGTCGCCGCCCGAATCTACCTTCTTCCTCTTGCCGCTCGTGCCGACCAGCGGCACGGTGTCGAGCTCTGTCCAGGCCATGGCGGCCGGGTCGTACCTCCAGAACTCGTTGGTGCTGTTGCCCTTCAAGGCGTATATCGCGCCGTCGAGCCACGCTGCCGCGCTGCCCGGGCCTGCCGCCTCTTTCTTGCGGTTCCGCCCGCTGCGCTCGGGCATACCGGGCAGTTGCTGGAGACCCCACTTCTCGGTCGCGATGTCGAATGACCAGAGCTCGAGGAACTTGACGTTGTGAGCGTAGAGCGTGTGGTCGCCGTCGTAGACCAGCCACGAGCCGTCAGGCCAGTCCTTGCGACCGTAGCCCGGCGCGTCGGGCAGTCGGTTCCACATTCCCGTCGCTGTGTTGTACTTATAGAACTCGCCGCCGTTCCCCTTCAGCAGGTATACATAGCCCACGCCCTTCTTGACCGCGTAGGCCAGGCCAGCGCCACCCTCGATCGTGACGCAGCCTCTGGGCACGTCGGCCAATTGGGTCCACGTGTGGGTGCTGATGCTGTAACTCCAGAAGCTGAGGGTACCGTTGCCTTTGGTCATGTATATCTTGTCCCCGCCATCGGTCACGCCCCGGCAGCCGTCATCGGGCAGCGTTCGCTCGCGGCCCTTCGGAATCGGCGTGAGTGCGGTCCAGCTATTCTTGCGCGGATTGAATGCGTAGAAGTCGGCTGTGCTGTTCCCCTTGGCGGCGTAGACGAGTTTGTCGCCGGAGTTGTACGCCAGCCAGCCACCCGCATCTTCGTCCTTGCCGGACGGTGTCTTGGGCAAGGCGGATCTGGTACTCCAGCCCGGCGGCGCGACTATGAAGTCGTTGGTCTTCGCGTCGTTCGCATGGTCGGTGTCGCCCGGAGTGATGGTGCTGCACTTGGCAGTGTAGTACCCATCGGTCGCGGCCCATGCCGGAAACTGCACGGGCGGGTCGCTGTCCGGAGGGATTCCGTTTGGCACGTGGACCGTCTCCACGTAGGGCGGGGTGCAGTCGATACTGAACACAACGTCGAACCCGTTCTGTCCGGTGCCGCAGTTGTACACGTCGGACTGTGGGACCAAAGACCCGGGCGCCGGCATCCCGACCGGTGCGTCGATACTTGAGACGCCCATGTCCGGTGTGCCGGCTCCGTACTTCAGCGTCGCATAGTCATAGTTGCCAGCCGAATTCAGGCTGTACCCGGTCACGCAGACGTCACCCAGAGCGTCAACTGCGAGCGCCATCGGTCGGTCGTCGCAGCAGCCGTTGCTGTACCTGGCAACCCACGATTGGTTGCCGCTCGCGTCGTACTTTATGGTAGCGTACTCGCAGGTGTCTCCCGCCGCGTAACTGTACCCGGTCACGTAGACATTGCTTGAAGCGTCCAAGGCGACGCCGCACGCTCCATCGTCGCTGCCGTTGTCATACGGGGCAACCCACTGCTGGTGGCCGTCCGCATCGTACTTGACCGTGGCGTAGTCGCCGACCCAACTGCTGTCGTAGCTCACCCCGGTCACGTAGGAGTTACCTGAGGCGTCCACGGCCATGGCGTAGGCTTCGTCGTCGAATTTCACCGGGCCATCATAGCGGGCCGGGCTCGGCCACAGCCGGCCTAGGTTGGCATCATACTTGACAGTAACGTAGTCGCCGACCCCGTTGTCGTCGTAGCTCGTCCCGGTCACGTACACGTTCCCCGCGGCGTCAAAGCCCAGCGCCTCCGCGTAATCGTGGGTGCCGAAGCTTTCTCGGACGTCGTGCAGCGAGTCACCATCCGCAGCGTACTCGACTGTTGCGTAGCCGTACTGCCCGTTGACGTCCTTGCTGTACCCGGTCACGTAGACGTTGCCTGCGGCGTCCCAGGCCATGGCCATCGGTCCGTCGTCGTAGCCGTTGCTATATCGGCGAACCCATACCGCATGGCTGTCGCTAGCATTGTACTTGACCGTCGCGATGCCGGAGATCCACTGATCGTAGCCAGCGGTATCTGTCATGACGAGGCTGTTCCCGGTCACGTAGACATTACCTGAGGCATCCAGAGCAATGGCCTGTGCAGCGTCGTCGTAGCCGTTGCCGTACCGGGCATCCCACACCAGGCTGCCGCTCGCATCGTACTTGACAGTACCGAATTCGCTGCACCCTTTGTCGGCGTTGTAGCAGCGACCGGTCACGTAGACATTGCCGTGCGCGTCCACGGCGATGGCGCTGGGCGCGTCACCGGCGCCGACGCTGCCGTACCGGGCATGCCATGCCTCCGTGCCGTCCGCATTGTACTTGACCGTTGCGTAGTCGTCGTCGTTTGGTTCGCTCTGGCTCTGGCTGATCCCGGTGACGTAGACGTTGCCTGAGGCGTCAGTGGCAACAGCCCAGCCCATGTCTTCACGCAGGTTGTCGTACCGGGCGACCCAGGGTTGGCCGCCATGACCACAACGCGCACCGGACTTGGTGCCCGAAGACCCGTTGTTCTGAGTCCGATGGACGGCGCCCGAAGTTCGGGCATTCAAGGGCGGAGCTGCATGCGGCCTGTGCGTTTGCCAGTAGATCTGCCGCAGATCGAGCGGACCATGCCGCCAAGGCCGAGGCGATCCTCCCGGGACGGGATGGCTGGCCGGCCCGAACTGTGTGAAGACGGATGTTGACCCCTTTTGAGTCCAGGACTTTGATGCCGACGGGATCGTCTGGCCCATCAGCGTCGCGGACAGGAACAGCACGGCGAGCATCACCTCGAACATCCTTACTGTTCGCAGGGGACTCTCCGGCTTACGGTTTCCAGGCATTCTTACCTCCTTTTAGTGCGTCTTGTGCCCGGATACACGAACTCAGATAGCCCCTCAAAGCAGGTTGGCCGAATGCTCTGATAGGCACGTCTCTGCGCTTGGTCGCCCGGACTGAGACACCATGAAGAATGTTTCCACATTCCGGCCCACCCCATAACCGTATATCAATCCGAGAGTTAACCGGGCCGCGGCCTCGGGGATTAACGCGGCCTTGCTGACCAACATCGCTATATTGCAACTTCGGTGCCACGTAGCCGTGGCCTTGACGCGCGTGAGCTACCAGATGGTAAGGACGCTGAGTTGTCTCCGAACGGCTACAAGCAGTAGCCGCCCGGACGCCCCATAACCTCTACCGGTCTGCGAGAATCTTTCGCTTCATACGGGGCTCTGTGCGGCTCCACGAAACGGATACCGGACAATGGGGATGCACCGTCTCTTCATTAGGTGTCGTCGCGCGAACATTCGCCTTCCGGAGACAGGCAACGTTCGCTGCGACTCCTCACCGGGGTCGCAGTCTCCTGAGAGAAAATGGTGTCTCCGTCGGGCATCGTTTCCGCGTTTCCTGTCGTCTTGTTGCACGCTGAGCCTGAGAGTTCGGCTTGTTGCTGGATAGCAACAACTGCCTGCGGGTGTGCAGGTCGGGCGATGTCGCAGTTGCGGAGCACGCGTCCGACCAGAACGCCGCCGCGTCTCCCTGCCGCGACTGCTGGAATGGCAACCCGTGGAAACGCTGACGCCGCGCCGGGTTCGGGGCGGGCGAGCGAATGGGCGTGGTATTAGCGTCTCTGCGTCATGTACCGGTCAACAGCCGGCAGAGTTCCGACGTCGTCCTTACGGCAAGCTCGGCCTCCTGGGCCAGCGCCGGAATCCGCTCGGCCATTGACACCTCCAGGTGCCGTGTCAGCAGCACCGGGGTCATGCCGGCGCGACGGGCTCCGGCAAACTCGTCGCTGCCGCCGTCGCCGACGTAGAGACACCGGGCCGGCTTCACTGCCAGGTTCGTGGCCGCCAATTGGTAGATTGCCGGGTCAGGTTTCTTGAGTTTCACGCGGCACGAGAACAGCACCGTGTCGAACAACGGGGCGAGCGGCGATTCGGGCCAGGCCCGGACTTCGTCTTCTCCGCAGTTCGATATCAAACCCAGCCTGCAACCGAAGCGGCGCAGACCACGCAGGCCTTCGAGCGCCTCGCTTTCGACGTTCACCATGGCATGGCGGATACTGAGAGTGCGCGCGGCCAGCGCTTCCTCAATCTGCGCCTCAGTTACTTTCGGGTTGAGCCTGCGGGCCAGCCGCCGCAACCTTTCTCCGACGTCCGCCCGTCCGAAAACGTAGTCGTCCGGGTCGCTGGTCCAGACCTGATACCATTCGCCCGGGTCGACCCCGAGAATCTCAGAAACGCGGCGGCCCGGTGCTCTGGGCACCTCGAGCGAGATGAGGGTGTGGAACAGGTCAAAGACGACGGCAATCTCCTTCATCTCAGCCGGGGCCGCGTTCCTGTGCTTCCTGCCGCTCGGATCCAGGACTCTCATTGCCAGACGATAGCCCTGATAGACGGGTGTGTCAAGGCGCACGCGGAGAGCCGGGACTGCGACAAAAAGGGGGTTGTCCTCTTCCAGAAGGTGCTCATCCGCGTCGCGCGCGGCTGCGGCGTGGAGGGTAAGACGCCATCAGCCAGGCCTCGCAAATCGCCGCGGGATTCGCCCTGCAAGCCCCGCGGCAGACCAGCTCGCGGGTCGCCTTCTCAGTCACGTCCGCAGTGCCTTTCGGAATCGGCCCGCAAGCCTCCCTCCGAATCGGCCGGTAATTCACCCCGCCCATACCCTCGCAAGTCAGGTCGTGAGTCGCCATCCTTGTCGCGCCGCAAACCGGAGTCAGAATCATCGGGGAAACCGGCTTGAGAGTCCCTCCGCGGACCACCCCCCGAACCGTCCCGGGAACGGCTCCGGGGGCGATTCCGGAAGCTTCGTTTTCTATGTGCGCTATCGCTTAACAAGAACCATTACGGCAGTTTAGGCTTCGCGGGCCGGCGCAGACCGTCGTCGACTCGAAACTGTTGCACGCCAGTCAGTTCTGCACTACTATGAATCACGGCACAGGAATATCCGTGTGAGAGTTTTCATAAGGAGGAAGAATGCGTAGCGTAGTCGTCGTTGCCATCGCGCTGCTCTGCATGGCAGGCATGGTGATGGCCAATACCCCGCCGGCGCGGTCCACGTTGCCGACCGGGAATAGTGTAACGTCAGGGAACTACCACTCCCGGGTGAGTCCGGACATCGCTGCGTTGCAGGCGCAGGAGCGCATCGCTCTCGCCAATGGGGACGAGGCCGGTGCCCGTGACCTAGAGAACCAAGTGCAGGCAGCACTGATTCGGCAGCAGGGCGCCGTGCCGCACGAGGTCACGCCGATGTGCGCCCGCCCGCAGGCGCGAACCGAGGGCAACCTCGTGGCCGACCGGCAAATCTTCACGGGTCGTGTGAGCGCCTCGTCGGCCGACTACGAGATGGACGGCACGATGTGGGCCGCCTTCGCCTCGTACGGCGACTCGACGGTCTGGGTCTACAAGTCCACCGACCACGGTTCACACTGGGCCACAGTCCAGGAAATTTGGTGGCCCCCGAAACACATCATCAACAAGATCGAGCTGGTGGTCGGCTCGGGCGACTCCGGGTTTGTCTACGTGTTCGAGAACGTCCCCACCAACAACGGCGACCTCTACGTGGCGCGGTGCGCCAAGGACGGCTCCGGCCTGACCGGTTGGGCGGTTCTCGCCGGGGCGGACTCCATCACCGACTTCACCGCCTGCCGCGATTACTCGTACACCTCGTACTATCTCTACGCGATTGCACACAACGGCCTCGAGTCCGGCGACTTTCCGCGGAGCTTCATCCTGCGGTCCTTCGACTTCGGACAGACTTGGGCGGTGACGGACACGATACCCAACCGGGCCCTGCCACGCATGGCGTTCGGGGCGGGTTCCTGCGGTTGCATGGCTTGCGTGCCGAACCAGGCCTACTTCAAGGGCACCGTGGCTACGGGCTTTACACATAACTGGTCCTCGCCGGGCACGTGGTACATGGTGGATTTCCGTCCGGATACGTTCCGGATTAACGACGCGGCCATAGCGCCGGCCTTCACAACCCCGCCGGAAAGCGCCAACGTCTGGCTCGCTTACACCCACAACTACAATGGCACCAACGATTGGGACGTGTATTCGGCCTACATGAAAGATCCGGGCGTGAGCGCCAGCGACTCCTGGGTCGGCCCCACCCACGTCGCCAACACCACAACCCCGGAAGCTTACGTGGACCTGAAGAACTATGCGTCCTCGGGCAACGCCTACGTCAACCTGTCGTACGTGAAGATAGACACGGTCAACCATCACAACAATGTTTGGCTCGGCTATTCGGTCAACACCGCACCCACTACCTGGACTGCCCTGAGCGACACGTGGGTCAACAAATCGGGCTATCCCGGCTACGGCTTGACCGCGTTCCCAAGGATAGTCTACTCGCCGGGCGGACCGGGCTCCGGCGGCGGGCTCATATTCCCCGGCTATACGTACCCGAATGACGTGAATGGCTACTTCAACGCACCGTGGTTCAACGGCGCGATCGAGAGTCCTGCACAACCGGAACGGCCGGCGGCGGCATTCCGGGTTGCGCCGAGCGTGGCGCGCGGGCCGGTGCGAGTGAGCTGGAGCGGCAGCGCGACCAGGCTGGCGATCACCGACGTCGCCGGCAGAATCGTGCGGAGCATTGCGGCCCCGGCGGGCGGTTCGTTCGTCTGGGATGGCAAGGTCGCGGCCGGCACGTACCTCGTGTGCCTCACCACCACCGGCACGCGTACAACCACGAGGCCCGTAGTTATTCAGTAGTACGAAGGGACACGTCCACGGGGCGACGCGAGAACGCGTCGCGGGAGTGGCCCCAATCCGAGCTTCGAGAGGGCGGCTACGGCCGCCCTCTGCGTCTTGGGAAATGGGGACTGTCGCTGAGATGGCGGAAAACGAGCGCAGTTTCTCGGAGCGCTTGCGTCGTACTCAGCGCGGGACAGTCCCTGTTTCCCGCATGGACGTGTCGCCTACCCCATGGTCGTTGACACGGGCAGGACGCGGACTATGATGAGGCGCGCCATAAGCGCGCGGGAGGTAATAATGCGGAAGAGTATCTTTGTTCCGCTCGTGCCAGTTCTAGCGGCCGCGCTCGTCAGTGCCGCTCCTTTTGCGAGCCGGGTCGGTGTGCCCGCGCGGCCTGAGTGCAGTCCCTGCGATTCGATGCTCGTCAAGCTCGATTCCATCCCGTCTCAAGTCCAGTACCAGTGCATCGCCGTGCGTAATGACACGGTGTTCTGCGCGTTGCAGGGGTACATGGTCTATTACCGGGACCGGTTGACCGGGGCCGTAATCGATTCGTTCCCGACGCAGTCGGGCGCTTCGGTTATCGCGATCTGCCCGTTCGGCGACTCGATCTGCGTGTCGCGCATTGCCAGCCCCGAGTTCTGCGAGGTGTACACGCTGGACGGGACGTACGTGCGCAGCTTCTACCCGACCGGCGGCGTGGAGGTACGCGGCCTGGACTGGGACGGGTCGCATTTCTGGGCTACGTCGTTCAGCAGCGACCTCAGTATCTATCTGATGACGCCGGACGGCACAGTGACGAAGACCTTGAGCCGCTCGGGCGGATTCCCGTCGACGATCGCCCGGGACCTCAAGCTCGACCTGATGTTCCCCAACCGACTCTGGACGTCGCCCTCCACCGGCTCGCCGAACAAGCTGATGTACGTCGCGTTCGATACCAGCGCCAACACGTTCACGCCGCTGGACACGTTTCCGACCGGGCTGTCGTCCTACATGTCGGGAATCGGGTTCCGAAACGATTCGGTTGACGGCGGCTGCGTCTACGTCAGTTCAATCTCGCTGTCGTGGATCTATCGGTTCAGGGTGCACGCGCCGCAGACCGGAATCGAAGAGCCGCATGCCTTGGCTCAGGCCTTCGCGTTCTCGGTCGGGCCGAACCCGGCGACCGGGGCGGTCCTAATCGAATACTCTCTGCCCGGCATCATGCATGAGGCATCAAGCGCTACGCTGGCGATGTTCGACGTCAATGGCCGGCAGGTCCGCTCGGTCCGGTCGGCCGCGGCCGGCCCGGCCCATCGGCACGCGACGTGGAACCTCGACGATGATAGCGGCCGCCCGGTGGCGAACGGCGTCTATTTCTGCAAGCTGACTTCAGGCTGCACGACCCTGAGCCGCAAGCTCGTCGTCCAGCGTTAGCTCGCAATCCGACACCGCAGCGGCGGCCCAAAGGCCGCCGCCTTTATTCCCGGAACCCGCCGGGAAGAAACGAAAACCGCCGGTCGCCCGCCGGTGGCGTGAACTGCCGGGGGCCGGAGTCGAACCGGCACGACCCGAATCCGGGTCAAGGGATTTTAAGTCCCTGGCGTCTGCCAATTCCGCCACCCCGGCAAGACCATTGAAGATTCAAGATTGTAGATTGGAGATTGCGGAATGCAAATCCGAATCGTTAGAGCCGCCAGTTTGGTGATCGTAGTATGTCGATCAGAGAAGTCGAGGGACGGTTGCCCGGCCGAGCAATCGAAAATCGTCAATCTAAAATCGACAATGGAAAGAGGCGGCTTCGGGATTCGCACCCGAGTATAACGGTTTTGCAGACCGTCGCCTTGCTGCTTGGCTAAGCCGCCAGAAGGGAAATGACGCTTTGCGAGTGGCGATTGCCGAATGGATGATTCGCCCCATATTCGACATTCGTCAGTCGGCACTCGGCAATTCTAAGAGCGGGAGACGGGATTTGAACCCGCGACCCCTACCTTGGCAAGGTAGTGCTCTACCAACTGAGCTACTCCCGCATCAACCGGGCAAAGGTGAATTGAAGACAGTGAAGGGTGAAATGAGTCCCGATTCCCGTTTCACAGTTCACTGTTCTCCCCTCACCATTTCCCCTGAGCTATCCGGCCCCAATGGGAGTCGAACCCATGTCTTCACCTTGAAAGAGTGATGTCCTGAACCGCTAGACGATGGGGCCAATCTGGCCGGCATGACGCCTCAGGCATCACGCTTCAGCTAACGCGTCAGGCTCCCGACACCCGCCCGACTCCAGGTTAAATCTATCCCGCCGCAGCGGGTTGTCAATCCGCCAGTGCGTCCCGAAAGTCTTTGATCTCCGGCGCAGTGAGCTCCGCTTGCATCAGATCCTGACCTACCTTCGATCGGCGTTGGTCGACATAGTCGGATGCAGCCAGGGTCCCGGCTGAGCTCCGCTGGTCGCAGCGAATTATGAAAGCTCCCCAGTCGGCGTCGACCACCCCGTACTTGTCGCCGGGGTTGAGCGCGGCCAAAACGCCGGCAAACTCGGGGCCTTTCTTGCCGCGGCAGTCTTCAATCCCGCTGAACGAGTCGTTCTGCAACTCCACGCCCGGATTCTCCTGAGCATACTGCTCAAGGGTCTTTCCGGCCTTAATCGCCGCGAGCGCCTGCTTGGCCATGGTCAGCCAGGCCTGCTTCTCCTTGTCCTGACGTGCGTGCCAGGTGGCGGCCTGTTTGACCTTGTCAAATTCCTGAATCCCGGCCGGCTTCACGTCGGCGAGCGCGAATACATAGTAGCCGTTCGCCCCGCCCTGCGGCTGGTCAAAAACCTGGCCGGGTTTGGCCGTTTTGGCCCAGAGAAGGAGCTGGGACGGGCTCTCGACTTCGAGACCGGGCAGCTCTTTCTGGTCGCCGACCAGCGGTTTCGTCTTTTGCACGGTCAGGCCGAACTGAGTGGCGACCGAGTCGAACTTCCCCGCGGCGGCTTTCTCGATGAAGGTGCGCACGGAATCGCGGGCGGTGGCGAGCGCCTCGCTGCCCATCTTTACCCGGACCACGATGCGGTGGAACATGACCGAATCCTTCTTCAGGCTGTCGAGCTGGACGATCTGCCACCCGTACGTGGCCAGGAAGGGCGGGCTGAACTGGCGCGGCTTCAGCTTGGCCAGGGCGCTATCGGTCGTCTTGTCGAGCTGGGCGCGCGCAACCCAGGCAGCCGCTGAGTCGTACTCGAAGTCGCTGACGTCGAGCGCCGCGTTGCTGAACGTGTCGCCCTTCATGAGCCCGGCATAGGCGTGGTCGATGGATTGCCTGGCAGCGTCCGAGTCATCGCGGGTTATTGCCAGCGGGAAGAAGACGTAGCTGAGCTGCCTCGACTGCTTGCTGCGGAACGTCTCCTTGTGGGCATCGTACCAGGCTCTGGCCTCGGCCTCGGTCGGCTCGGACTTCTCCTTCAGAGCTTGCGGTCCGAAGTAGAGCGAGGTTGTCTTCCAGGTCGTATTGGCGGCGGTGAGCCCGTCCTGGATTTCGGGGCTCGTGGTACGATAGGCGCTGAGCACATCGATGCGGAATTTCTCTTTGGGCAGCATTTCCGCAATCTGCTGGAAATACCTGGTGAAGTACTCGCGATTGTCCGGCGACTTCATGAGCTGGTCGTACTTGTCGCGGTCGAACTTCCCGTCGGTCATCAAGTCGGGGCGATCGCGCAGGTCGGCCGGCGGATTAGCGCGCATGATTTCCATCACCTCGTCCTGGGTGACCTGGATATTCTCGGCCTTGAGCACCTTGGCCCAGGTCAACTGACTGACAAGGTACCGCCACGCCTGATCGTCGACCGTCTTGTAGTCATCGTTGTCCAAGTCGCGCAAGCGGTTCTGGCTCTTGTACTGATCGGTCATGTAGCTGACCGCTGCCCGCCACTCATCAGTGGTAACGTTGTGGTCGCCGATCTTGCCGACGTAGCCCTCGGGGTTCTGGGAGTGACGGATCGAGCCGCGGGTGCCGATCATCTTCCAGAGCTCGCTCATCAGGAAGCCGGCGATGAAGGCCGCGGCCACAATGAACATGACGACACGGATCTGCTTGCGCATATCGCTTAGCATAGGGGTGAATTCTATTGACATTGCCTCAGAAGTCAACGGTTGTCCGACCGCGCCTCCTTGACTTGGTTTCACGCGGTCTTATCATCCTGCGCGTGAGACTTCGGACCGGCCACACGATTTGGCTGCCGCTTGCGGGCGCCGCCCTGTATGTTGCAGCTTTTCTGGCCCTTTACCCGCGTACGACGGCGGTCGTTGACGAGGACGCCTATCTGACCGAAGCGCTGCTGTTCCGCTCCGGCCATCTCTTCTACGACGGCTCGCCCATCCCTGCCCCGCACATGACGGTCGAGTCGGGCGGCCACCTCACGAGCAAGTACCCGCCGGGCAACTCGCTCTTCCTGATGCCATTCACGCTCCTGGGCTGGCGTGGCGTATTCGTCTCGGGGATGCTGCTCGCTCTCCTCGGGACAGCGATCTTCTCGCTGACGTTGCGGCGGCTTGAGCCCGAAGCCGACCCGGCCGCCGCATTGCTCTACCTGTTCTACCCTGCAGTCGTGCTGATGTCGCGGACGGTGATGAGCGACCTACTGGCCGCCACCCTCGTGCTAGCCGCGTTCTACTGCCTACTGCGCCGGGGACGCTGGCTATTCGCTTCGGGGCTGGCGCTTGGCCTTGCCTGTCTAGTGCGGTACTCGAACGCCATCTTCGTGCTCGTATTTCTGGTCCTCGCCCTGCAGCGGGCAGGATCGCGGCTGCGGTCGGCCCTGTTCATGCTTGCCGGGATTGTCCCGTTCGCCGCGTTGATAGCCGCATACAACGCATTCGCCTACGGCTCTCCCCTATCCTTTCCGATGTATCTCACCGGCAACTTCTCCCCTGTCTACTTCCCGCACAACGCCTGGTACTACGGGACCGCGCTCCTGACACTCTACCCGCTCATGCTCCTTGCGCCGATCGCCGCTGGCAAAGGTCGCAGGCTGCTACTTGGCCTGCCCGCATATACGCTGGTTGCGCTCTACTGCTTCTTCTCATACACCTACGACGTCCCCAGCCTGGCGGCGCGGCTCACCGTCGGGATACGCTACCTCCTGCCCGCGGTGCCGTTCTTCCTCCTCGCATACGTGCTGGCTGCGGATCGCATGCTCGGGCGACTCCACGCGCGCCGGCTCGTGTACGCCGCCGTGGCCGGGATGGCGCTCCTGAGCGTCGCCATCCAGAAAAGTCACGACCGCCACCTGAAGGTGCAGGCGGCCTACCAACGTCTACTGCTGGACAATGTCCCCGATTCCGCACTACTGCTCTGCAATAAAGACGTGTCCGAGCTGGCAGGCTATGCGTGGGGCTGGCGTGACTACCGCCACATCTCCGAGTTCGGGGTCCCGGTCCCGCTGGACACGGCGCTCGCCGGCAGTCGACCGCTCTACGCTGCCCTTGCGGGCAAGCACGGGGACGACGACCTGGTGGAGTTGACGCTGTTCGATGCCCTGCTCGCCAGATTCCCTGAGCGCACCCTTATCACCCAGACACGAGCGCCCTGGTCCTTCAGACTCTACCGGCTAAGATAGGGGCAACCGCCCCGGTCAGGACTCTCGGGCTCCACGCTCGGGGCCGGAAGTTGGATGCTCCGGGACAAGCTGCCGGAGCCGGCGCGACGAGCCCATCCAGACGACTCCGGCGACGATTACCGACGCGAAAAGCCCGTACGAACCGAGGGTGATACTGATGGCCTGATTACCGGGCACCTCCGGCGGCGCAGTCTCAGCCAGAATGACGACCCAGAAAGAGTATGCCAGCAGGGCGGCGCCGAAGATTACCAGGTCGACATAGACGTTGCCCGAAAGAACGAAGGGGCACGGGCTCGGGCGCAAGAGTCGCAGGACCCGCTCGCGCTCGCTGCTGCCGGGCTGAGCCGTGCAGGGGGCAAACTCTGCCTCGAACAGATTGACCGCCCTCCGGCAGAGCACGGCCAGCACGCAGACCACCGCAACCAGCAATAGTGCGTAGATAACCGGCCGCACTGCGTAGAACTGCACCAAAGGCTCAGCCGCGAAGCTGCCGGCGATTGGAAACCGGAGTAACAGCCCTGGCCCGAATCCGGCGAGCGCCAGCAAAGCACTCGAGAATACAATTCTCAGGTAGAAGGTCGAGCGGGCCGCGCGCGCAAGTTGTTCGCGGAAGGCATCGCCGGCGATTTCAGACGAAACGAACATTGATTCAGAATAGGGAGGCCGGGGATAATGTCAAACCAGCGCGCAGGGCGGGCAAGTCAAGAGCCTGAGTTCAAAACGCCCCGACACCGCAACCAAGCCGGATCTAACCGCAGATGTCGCAGATGGCCCGGACAAGGACCAGAACCCGGAGACCTATCCACAGATATCGCAGATTACACAGACTATTCATGGATCCCGAGTCGGAGCCTCCGGTCTTCTGTCAGAAATGAACCCGTATCTGGCGTCATCGCGGGCGGCATTTGCCTACGGTTGCCGGGACCTCGGCGACCTCAGGACGGGCGGCGGAGAGAAACAACGTCGCGGAAACGACGACCCTGCACACTTGTATTACAGATTCAGGAACCGGATAATCCAGAATTCAGAGTTGACCAGGGACAAAGAAACAGGAACTAGAAGCTGACGTGAACCGCAGATTGCGCAGACGTCACAGATTCCTTCTACCCTTCATCCCCCACTGGATCACTGGACCGCTGTTCTTCCGAAGCTGCTGCGAACCCGACGACTGCAGGACAGGGACGGCTATCCAGGTCGATTCGACAGCGGCCGCACCATGATCTGTACTGCCGGCTGTCCGCGCCAAGTAGTGATTGCGCCAGCCACGTCGGTCAGGAGTACGTCTCCGCTGCGGCATAGGAATCTTACTTTCAAGGAGACGGTCGCGGCACCGCCTCTGAGTAGCTCGCCCTGTTCGTCGACCCGCGGCAGATCCTCAGCTACGACAAAGCTCTCGGCCCGCCGCCCAACCAAGTCTGCCCCGTTGTGATAACCGAGCAGCTTGGCGCTGGCACGGTTTGCCAGGACGACGACCCCGTCCTGATACACGGCAATACCGTCCGGCGACGATTCAACCAGGTTGCGGTAGCGTTCCTCAGAGGCGGCGAGGGCCTGTTCCGCTCGCTTCCGTTCGGTCACGTCGCGGAAAACGACCTGTACCGCGGGGCTTCCTTTCCATTCGATGCGTGCGTTGGCTACTTCAAGCTGCACGTAGCTCCCATCCCGTCGACGGAAATGGGCCTCGGACGCACTCGGCGCCTGGCCGTCCGCCAAAGCTCTCGCCATCCGATCGAGCATAGCGGGACGTTCCTCCGGATGCAGGAAATCGAGTACCTCCCGGCCGATCATCTGGTCCGGCCGCTCATAGCCCAGGATTCTAGCGCCAGCCGGGTTGGCCAGCACGACCTGGCCGTCCTGGTGCACCGCGACACCGTCCGGCGACAACTCGACCAACCTTCGGAATTGCTCCTCCGAATCTCGCAGCCGCCGCTCAATCCGCTTCCGATCCGTGATGTCGGTGACAATGCCGAGTATCGCCTTGGCGCCTTCATAGTCGATGAGCTTGGTCGTGATGATTGACTCGATGCGCTGACCTTCTTTCGTAACCAGCGTGTGTTCATACGGCCCCACGTCCTCGCCGCTGGCATGCCGGGCGTAGACCTTCCGGACCTGTGCCACGGACTCGGGCGCAATCAGGCCCGTGAAGTCGAACCCCGGGGCGTAGAACTCTTCCCGAGTGTACCCCATGACATCCGCGCCCTTCTGGTTGACATACGCCACACGACCCTGGCGATTGATGAAAATCATGTTGGGTGACTGCTCGGCGACGATGCGGAATTTCTCTTCGCTCTCGCGCAGCACCTGCTCCGCCTGCCTGCGCTGGGAGATGTCGCGGACGATGGCCAGCACCACCGTCCTGCCGTCCAGTTCCATCGCCGACGCGCTCACCTCTACCGGGATATGACGCCCGCTCTTGTGCAGGTTCACGGCCTCGGCCCGGAAGGCACGGACGCGGAGGATCGTGTCGGTGACCAGCGACAGCCAGGCCCGCGCCTCGACCGGAACCAGGTCCGATACGCTCATATTGACGAGCTCATTCCTTCGGTAGCCCAGCAGCTCGCAGCCGTTCCGATTTACGTCGAGGATCCGCCCGTCCACTGACTCGATGAAGACCGCGTCGTTCGCCGCCTCGAAGACCGCGCGGTACATCCGCTCCGACTGGTTGCGCGCTGCTTCGGCGCGAACCCGATCGGTGACGTCGCGCGTGACTAACACTATCCGGCGCTCACCGCCGAGTACTACAACTGACGCCGCGAGCTCAGCCACGAATTGGCCGCCGTCCCTCCTGCGCACGCGGATCGTCCTGGTCGCCGGCATGCCAGCGGCCAGGCTCGCCATCGCCTTGGCGGCCTCGCGGCGATCCTCGGGTACTACCACGTCGGCGAGTTCCACACCCTTAACATCCGCCGCAGCGTAGCCGTACAGCCGGAGGCACGCGGGGTTGGCTTCAAGCACGTGCCCTTCCATATCCGCAATCGCCACCGCGTCAGGTGTGTTCTCGAATAGCAGGCGGTACTTGTCGGCGGCTGCCTGAGCTATCTCCTCGGCGCGCCAGAGGCCGGTCACGTCGCGCCCGACGAAGACGACGCCGGCCGGTCTACCTGTCCGGTCGCGCCCGACCGTCGCGAACAGGTACAGCATCGCGTCTCCTCCACCCCGCACGTGGCACCGGACGCCTCCGGTGAAGTCGCGTCCATCGAGTATGGCCGCCAAGTCCACGACGCCCCGTTCAAACCCGCAGGCAGACACGTAGTGCTTCCCGAGCACTTCGTCTGCTCTGAACCCGGAGGTCGATTCCGCCACCCCATTCCAGTATACGACGCTCCCCAGCCGGTCTACGGCAAAGACGATGTCGCCGGTTTGGAAATCAACGTCGACATCAAAGGGAAAAGTGTTGTCTGGTTGTTTCGGAATCATGTGCCTAGTGATGGACGTCTGGCCGCCGAGCGGTGAGTTGCAAAGCAACCATGAGCATCGTCTTGGGCCGTCATCCCCTGTCTTTACGCCGACGCCGGTTCGGTTGTTGCTCAGTTGGTCGCTGTCTGCGCATCATGCGACAAACCGTGGCTCATCTCTCCCCACGGAGATCACTATCGGTACTATGTCGGCGGAGCGGGCAACCAGGAAGCAGGGGTTGAAGGACTTGAGAAACCAAGCCGGCCTGAATCCGTACGTAACGGCACACGTGTCGACCCCCGCGGCCGTGGCGGATTGGATGTCCAGTTCGGCGTCTCCAACCATGAGCGCGAGTTCCGGCGCTACCTGTATTCTGCTCAGTGAGACCCGAACCGGTTCAGGATCGGGCTTGTGTTTGCGACCCTCATCCCAGCCATAGACGTCGTTGAAGTAGCCCGCCAGACCGAGGCCTGCCAACGTTAATTCGGCCTGCGTCTGGTGTTTCGTGGTGACCAGCCCCAGTTTGACACCTGCGCTCTTCAGGTCTTGAAGCATCGCCTCCACACCCGGGTATGGCTTTGTGCTGTCGTTGTAGTGTTGTGCGTAGTAGCAACGGTAAGTGTCTACGAAACGGCGCGTGTTCTCGTCGTCTACCGGATAGCCTAGCTCACAGACGATCGACTCCAGCGGACGGCCGACCATGAGCAGTATCTCTTCGTCGCTCGGTTTGTTGCGACCGGGAAAGACCTGGTCCAAGGTGAACCGGATCGAATCGATGATGTCACGGCCCGAGTCGACGAGGGTCCCGTCAAGGTCGAAAAGAACGGCGTGATAATTGACGTTGGCCACGTCCTAGACCCAGAATGTGGGCAGCCCTACGACCCACCTTGCCTGGTGGTGTCTTGGGCACAAGTCGTTTCTAGTTCAATCACTCCAAGTGAGGCAATTCTGCCGCGCGGGCATTGTTGCTGTTTGAACCAACTGGCCGCTACTATCAAGCAAGATGTACTGTCGCTCTTTGTAAACAGTTGTCTGTTGGTTAAGTTCAACGCCGCCACTATCTGGCATTAGTCTGCCACAGAATAGTCCGAGTATCGCATTGTGTTGAGTGTATTATTATTATAACCTACATGGTACGCAACGAACGGTTCAGATCATCAAGATTACTATGTATCAAAGAAGATGCTGCTGATGTTGGGTTGTTGATATCGGTGCAATCAACACAAGTAGCAAATCTACAATGCGCTATGTCACCTTGTGGTGTTGAGACGTATGTTGAAACGTGGTTCAGGAAAATACTGACAGAGTAGTTCAACATCTCTATCAACGTGGTTCTCCACGACTTGTCTCCTTCAGCAGCTTATCCAGCCTGGCAGAAAAAGCCGGGTCCTTTACCTTGAGATCAGCCACGCGCTTGATCGCGTGCATGACAGTGGTATGGTCTTTGTTGTCGAAGAGCCCACCGATTTCCTTCAGAGACAGGCTGAGCTTCGACCGCAGCGCGTACATCGCCACTTGGCGGGCGAGAGCCAGTTGTTTGGTCCGGCCGCCGTTAGTAATGTCCTTGACCGTGACCCCGAATTGTTCCGCGCATGCCTTGATGATGTGGTTTTGGTCCGGCGGCTCTTCCTCTCTTACCAAGTCCTTTAGCGCCTCCTCGGCAAGGTTGACGGTGATGGGTCGGCCATCCAGCGAGGCAAGCGCCAGCAGCCGAATCCAACTCCCCTCGAGCGCGCGGACGCTCGTCCTTATGCGCGCCGCGATGAAGTAGGCCACCTCGTCAGGTAACTCGGCCCGATCCAGCGCCGCCTTTTGTTTTAGGATGGCAATGCGCGTCTCCAGTTCGGGCGGCTGAATGTCGACAACAAGTCCCGAACCAAGCCTGGAGGCCAACCGTCCCTCGAGTGTCGAGATGTCCTGTGGCGGACGGTCGCTGGTGAACACTATCTGGCTGCCCGTGTCGTGGAGCGAGTTGAAGATGTAGAAAACCTCCTCCTGCAGCCGCTCCTTACCTACAAGATAGTGAATGTCGTCGAGCACAAGGAGATCAAGGCCGCGGTATTTGTTCTTGAACTCCAGCCGTGTGTTCTTCTCTATGGCAAGGATGAGCTCGAGGAAGAGGTCATCGGCGGCAGTGTAGTAGACCTTGAGGTTAGGCTTTGAACCCAGCGCCTGGTTGCCGATGGCCTGAGCCAGGTGGGTCTTGCCCAAGCCTACGCCGCCGTAGATGAAGAGCGGATTGTAGCTGGCGCCGGGCTGCTCAGCAACGCTGCGCGCCGCCGCCACCGCCAGGCGATTGGACTCACCGACGACAAAGTTCGCGAAGGAGAGATGAGGCTGGAGCCGGTTCCCGCTCTGCCTCATGATCGGGCGTCGTGCCGGAGCGCGGCGAATCAGAACCTCGGGGTTGTCTGCCCCCAGCGGGCGGAATGACACGGACAATTCCAATGGCGATATGCTGGCGAGCGCGGCGCGGATCTCAGCCGAATAGTGCTGGCTCAACCAGTCGGCGAAGAAAGAGTTGGGAACCTCCACTTCGAGAGTACCGCCCGACACCGTGCGCCCCCTCGTCGGAGCAAGCCAAGTATCGAAGCCTTCTCGACTTACCCGTGGCCGCACGTAGTCGATGATGTCGGTCCATAGTTTTCCCGCGTCGATCTGGACTTCTTGCTCGGCGGGCGGTCGTATGTCGCTTTCAGCCACACCCATCTGCAGCCCCTTTCGGAGGTTCGCGCCTATACAAGCTCAGGCGACCACGGGCGAGTACTACACGTCGTCCGGTTGTCCACCAATCAGTCCACATTCCTACCAGAGACCGCGCCGGCGCCAAAACGCAACACGCCGCTGGCGCGTTAGGAGGCACAAGGGACTGATTGTAGGGTCGCTAGTCTGCCGACGAGGATTCTAGACCCTCGGTGCCCCGTGTCAAGCACGGTCTCGTGACGCAGCTGAAAAAGCGGGAGCGCATAGAGACGAACGTCAGGAGGAGTGGCGCTGCGAGAGGCAGGCGGCAGCGGCGACAGCCTGACCGAGCGCGATGCCGCCGTCGTTGAGCGGAACGGCTTGATTCCAGTACACCCGCTTGCCGAGAGAGCGCAAACCGGTTACTACGCCGCGAAGGAGCAGCGAGTTCTGAAAGGAACCGCCGGACAGGCAGACGGCCGCGATCCCATGGCGATCGCAGAGGAAGCCGGCGAGGGCGACCGCGGCCTGGGACAGCGTGTTGTGGAACCGCGCTGCGACTGTCGCCGGGCGCACACCGGCGGATGTTTCACGTGCAACATGTAGAAGGATGGGCTCAGGCCGGAGCAGAGCGGGGGAGGCCGACAGGTCGAGCAGGTCGGGCGAGTACCAATGTCCGCGTTCGCTTGACTCGGCCAGCGCCTCCAGCGCAGTCGGCGCTTGTCCGTCAAAGGACGCGGAGCGGCAGGCGCCGGTCATTGCGGCGGCGGCATCGAACAGACGTCCCATGGACGACGTCAGAAGCACCCCAATCGCACTGGTGGAACTGACACCGCTCCGTTCCCACGCGCGAGCCTGAATCAGATAGGTGCGCGCTACGCGGGCTGGGTCAGCCACCTCATCGCCCGCGTTCGCAAGGCTGAGGTAGCCTAAGTGTCCAACACGCTGCCAGTTAGCTCTGTCGCGAACGAGCAGAAATTCTCCTCCCCAGATTGCGCCATCTGTCCCGTAGCCGGTTCCGTCGAAGGCGATGCCGAGAACGGGGTATGCTATGTCGTGTTCCGCCATGGCAGACAGAACGTGTGCGTGATGATGCTGAACCCGCACCAAAGGCACCCCGAGGTCGCTGCTCAACTGCTCAGCCAGCCTTGCTGCCGCGTAGTCCGGGTGCAAGTCGGCTGCCACGACCTCCGGTTGTACCCGGGTCCACTCGGTATAACGCGCAAACGTGTCGAGCCAGAAACGCGTGCCGGCTGCGGTCGTGACCGTCCCGATATGGGGGCCTAGGAATACCTGGCCACCACGGGCCAGCGCGAAAGCGTTCTTGTATTCTGCCCCGACCGCGAGGACCGGATGTTTCACGTGAAACAGCCGACCCAGCCGGACAGGCTGCGGCGCGTAGCCACGCGCGCGTCTGACCGAAACGACCGGCGAAGGCACGCCCATGTCGGTGAGCACCACCGAGTCGTCGCAGCGGTTGGCTATCGGCCGGTCGTGCGTCAGGACCATGTCGGGTACGGCGCCCAGCTCACTTGCCAATTGCGCGTCGTCGGCGATGATGGGGTCTTCCTTATGATTGGCGCTGGTCATCACGAGCACAGCCGGCTTGCCCGACTCACGGCGGAGTTGCTCGAACAGGAGCACGTGGAGCGGCGTGTACGGCAGCATCACACCGAGGCGACGGTTGCCTGGGGCCACGGCGTTCGCGATGATAACCGTCGGGCGGGGCGACTTCGGCAGCAGCGCAATCGGCGCAGCGGCTGAAACCATGACTTCCTCGGCTGACCGAGACACGCGGCAGAACCGGCGGGCAACGACCACGTTCTCGCACATCAACGCGAACGGCTTGGCGGGCCGCCGCTTCCTCGCGCGCAGCAGTTCTACCGAGCGGCCGTTCGTCGCGTCGCATGCAAGCTGGAACCCGCCCAGGCTCTTGATGGCCACGATCCTGCCATCCAGCAGGGCGCACGCCGCCGCCTCTATGGGGGGGCGAGACGCCTCTCTACTTCGGGCTGCACGAACGGCGAGCGTGGGTCCGCAGTTTGGGCAGGCGATGGGCTGCGCGTGGTAGCGCCGGCTGGACGGGTCGGTGTATTCCCCTAGACACTGCGCGCACATCCTGAAGCCCGCCATCGTGGTGTTTGGCCGATCATAGGGAAGACGCTGGATGATCGTGTAGCGCGGGCCGCATTGCGTGCAGTTGGTGAAAGGATATCGGTAGCGGCGGTCATGCGGATCCCTGGCCTCGCGAAGGCAGTCCGGGCAGACGGCGAGGTCGGGTATGACGTCCACGCCGGTGCCGTCCTCGGTGCGACTCGTCCGGATGGAGAAGCCTCTGAACGGTCGAGTCCGTGAGCGTGCAATGCTGAACGACGTGATGACGGCCAGCGGTGGTGGATCCTGCCTAATCTGGTCGAGGAACCGACGAGCGTTCCTGCCCTGCGCCAAGATGACTACTCCGCGGCTAGAGTTGCGAACGAACCCGCGCACGCCGAGATCTGCGGCCAAGCGATAGACGAAGGGCCGGAATCCTAACCCTTGGACCTGGCCTCGGACTACAGCCCGGTAGCCGTTGACCAACAGAAGCCCCATCTACCGGCTAAGTTATTGAACAGACTGTGGTTACGCCCCGTTCCTGGTCGAGTCTATCCCTCTTTGGCGGGTTGTTCCGAGGCCGGCTTGGGCTCCAGGTCCTTCAGTTCCGGGTTCGGCACCGGCTCGATCAACTCTTCTTCGTCCTCCGGGAGTTCCAGGATATTCTTGTCGTCCTTCTTGTAGTCGAGAACCGCGAAGTTGAGCGTCATGCCCGTGAACCAGACCGACAGGCCGTAGGCAACGACCATGATTGCGATGAGGTAGAAGAGGACGCCCAGCAGCAGGGATGCGATATCCTGGCTCCAGCCGAGCGACGTGTAGCTGCCGGGAAGGTAGACCTGCGGGAGGCCGTAGAGGTTCAGCTCGGCGATAAGAGTCTGGTGGAACGGAATCGGGCACCAGTCCGGGACCGCCAGTTTGAAGTAGTACGCCGCATTTGCCATGACGTCTGCCAGCTTGCCGCCCATGAAGGCACCCGTGAGGGCGTAGCCGATTCTCCCGGCGGCGCTGGCGGCGAGCCCCAGCAGGAACGAGCCGAGCTTGGCCAGGCAGGCGGTGGTCGCCGTGTACCAGAGGAGTCGGGCGGGCTGTTCGTTGACGCAGGAGAACACCTCGAACAGGGTGTCGAAGGTGTCGGAGTGCGTGGTGCCTACGACGCTGGGACCGAGCACTAACGAACAGGCGAAGACTACGAGCAGGTAGACGATGAAAAGCGAAGCAATGAACCCGAGAATCGCCAGCAGTGCAACCACTATTTCGCCGACCGCCGGGATCGCGCCGACCAGGCTATAGATGAGCCCGAAGACACCGATCAGGGCGACAAACGCTAGGATCAAGAGCGGACTGGCCAGCACCGCCGCGCCGTTTCCCAGCGCGAACCGGAACGCCTCCTTCGACTCGTAGAACTCGTCGCCGCGCAACTGCTCGTAGGCGACCTTGGATACGGCCGTACCGGTTATCAGCAGCACACCGATGAACCACGCGACCCCGACCGCGAACACGACCCACGCGTACCAGGGGAATCCGTAGTCGATCGGCGACGGGAACGGCAGCAGCCGGAATGTCTGCCACACGGTCAGCAGGTCAGTGCCGGCAGCGGCGTAGGCGACGTAGGTCAGCAGCGTATACCCGGCAATACCGATCAGCAGGCCGAGGGACATCATCCAGACTTTCTTTGCCGAAAAGCCGAGTCGCAGGGCGCGAAAGACGTCTTTGTAGCCCCAGTGAAGTTTGGTCATCGAGAGACTCCTTTTTGGCCGGTCACAGCCCGGCCGGGCGGGGAAAGCTTCATGCTTCCGACGTGACACCGGGATGCGTAGCATGACTCTCTGCCCGGGTCAGGCGAACAGCTGTCGGCGCCGCTGCCCGGGGGCAGAGACGATGGTCGCACGCGGTCACGCTGGGCGCCGTCCACGGGCGGACGGCAGGGGAGCGAGAACCCGCGCAGACGACGGTTCTGCACACTGTTATGCTATTCACCGCGACCTTCTTGTCAAGGTGGAATCGCGGACCGCTCGCGGTGTCCAGTCGCTGTTCGGCCCGGGGTTGGGGAGCGTCTGCCCGAGGCACCCCATCGGGAGACGTGCGCCCTTTGCGAGGCGTGTCAATATTCGCCGCCGGCCAAGAAGGACTCTGTGCCCGGATACGACATGCTTCTACGTCGCCAAGCGCCGCGTCGGGTCTTGCACCCGTGACGGCCGGGCGTTATAATCCCGCTGCATCAGGAGCGGCCGGCGGCCCGGTTCGGGCGCCGGCACGGCAACCGAGCTTGAAGGCGCTACGGTGCCCGGGCCGAACGCGGTCCGATGCGGCCGACGTGGCAAAAGTACCTTTCTGCCGGCAAGCCGCCTGATGTAGGGGCGGTTCTTTATTTTGCGCGCAAGGAGAGGTCTTTGCACATTACCGAGCTTATCGCGCGGCGGAAACAGCCGCTGGTCTCAATCGAAATCACCCCGCCCGAAAAGGGGAGGTCGATCGCCGAGCTGTTCAGCTCGGTGGATCAGTTGCTGCCGTTCCGCCCGACGTTCATCACCGTCACCTATCACCAGCAGCGGATCGTCTACGAGGACGTGGGCGCCGGTCTTATCAGAAAGATCCCGCGCCGCAAGAACCCCGGTACGGTCGGCATCTGCGCTGCCATTGCCAACCGCTACAAGATTGAGACGGTCCCGCACATCATCTGTGGAGGGTTCGACCGCTACGAAACCGAGGACGCGCTCATCGACCTGCAGTACCTTGGGTTCACCAACCTGTTCGTAATCCGCGGCGACCCGGCGCCGGGCTTCAAAGAGTTTATCCCCGAGCCCGACGGCCACCGGTTTGCGTCGGAACTTGCCGCCCAGATTGCGGCCATGAACCGGGGCCGGTATCTGGAGGAGCTGGACAACGCGGTGCCGACCGACTTCTGCGTCGGCGCCGCCGGCTATCCGGAGAAGCACTACGAGGCGCCGAACCTCGCCGACGACCTGCGCCACCTGAAGGACAAAGTCGACGCGGGCGCCGACTACGTCATCACCCAGATGATCTTCGCCGCCAGGCCGTACCTCGAGTTTGTCGATCGGGCGCGCGCCATCGGCATCAAGGTGCCTATCATCCCCGGCATCAAGCCGGTCACGAACGCGAAGCAGCTCGTCTCGATACCACGCGAATTCCACGTTGACCTGCCCGAGGAATTGGTGAGCCGTATCACCAGCGCGGCCACCCCGGCCGAAGCCGCCCGCGCCGGCGTCGAGTTCACCACGCGGCTCTGTCGCGACCTGCTCCGGCAGGACGTGCCCGGCCTGCATTTCTACACCATGGGCCGGAGCCGGGCCACCGCCGAGGTCCTGAAGGCGACCTTCAGTTGAAGCGACGGCAGGCGGCCGGGACGCACTGGCTTGCAAAGTTCGGTCAAGAGCGCATCGTCGTTTTCGACGGCGGCCTTGGCACCGCGCTTCAGGCTCTGGGCGCGCCCGCCGGCGGCGACGAGCTGCTCGTCGAAACCGAGCCGGAGCTGGTGCGCCGAGTGCACGAACAATTTCTGGCCGCGGGCGCCGACGTCGTCGAGACGAACAGTTTCGGCGGCGCGCAGCATACACTGGCGGAGCGCGGGCTGGGGGAGAGGTGCTTCGAACTCAACCGCCGCGCGGCCGCGATCGCCTGCCGCGCCGCGCGGAGCTACGCCACGCCGTCCGAACCGCGGTTCGTGGCCGGCTCGGTCGGCCCGGGCTCGAAGCTGCCCAGCCTCGGGCAGATCACATTTGCCGAGTTGTTGTCGAGCTTCCGGCCGCAGATCGACGGACTGCTCGCGGGTGGTGTCGACTGCCTGATACTTGAGACCAGCCAGGACCTGTTGCAGCTGAAGGCGGCGCTGGCAGCCGTGCTCGGTGCCTTTGCGTCGGCTGCTCGCAGCGTCCCGGTCATAGCCCAGGTCACCTTGAATGAGCACGGCCGGACGCTGACCGGTTCCGACATTGCCTCCGTGCTTGCGGCAATCGAACCATACCCGGTCACTGCGATCGGGGTTAACTGCAGTCTTGGCCCGGCAGGCATGGCGGCAGCCGTGCGCTACCTCGCCGGCCACTCGTCGAAGCTACTATCGGCCATGCCTAACGCCGGTCTGCCGCGAATCGAGGCCGGGAAGGCGGTCTACGACCTCTCGCCTGAGGAGTTTTCCGAGCAGATGAAGCGGCTTGCGGAAGGGCCGGGCCTCGCCATCGCCGGCGGTTGCTGCGGGACCACGCCTGAGCACATCCGACAGCTTCGAGCTGCCCTTGACGGTGTCGCGCCGCTCAAGCCGGCTGACCCGGCACCGCGCGTCTCGTCACTCTTCAGCGCCCAGGACCTGAAGGTTGAACCGCGCCCGCTCTTCGTCGGCGAGCGGACGAACGCGAGCGGCAGCAAGCGGTTCCGCGAACGACTGCTGGCCCGCGATTTCGACGGCATGGTCGCGGTGGCGCAGGAACAGAAATCCGATGGCGCGCAGGTCATGGACCTCTCAGTCGCGGCTGCGGGCGGGGACGAGGTGGCAGACATGAAGGAGCTTGCGGTTCGCCTGAACTCGCACGTCGACCTCCCGGTGATGGTTGACTCCACCCGTTACGAAGCAGTGGAGGCGGCGCTTGAGCGCCTGGCCGGGCGCTGCATCGTCAACTCGGTCAACCTCGAAGACCCGCAAAGGGCCGGGAAGACAGTAGGTCTCTGTCGCCGAATGGGGGCCGCGCTCGTGCTGATGACGATCGACGACCAGGGCATGGCGATGACCTGCGGACGAAAGCTCGAGGTCGCAGGGCGGCTGTACGACCTGGCGGTCCGGCGCGGCGGCCTTGCCCCGCAGGACGTCTTCTTCGACTTTCTGACCTTCACGCTTGCCAGCGGGGACGAGTCGCTGCGCGAGGCCGGCGCCGAGACCTTGAAGGCGATTCGGGAAGCCCGCCGCCGTTTCCCCAAGAGTTTGACTCTGCTCGGAATCAGCAATATCTCCTACGGCCTCGCGCCGGGGCTGCGCCGGGCGCTGAACAGCGTCTTCCTGCACCAGGCGGTCGCACACGGGCTTGACGCAGCCATCGTTCACGCCGGGGGAATCGCGCCCCTGTCTTCGCTTGACGCCGAAACGGTCAGGCGTTGCGAGGACGTGATCTTCAACCGCCGACGCGGGCAGGGAACGCCCCTCGAAGCGTTGCTCGCCCTGGGCCAGCCGCCGAGCACCGGTCGTCGGGTACCGTCCAGTGCGCACGCTCCGCTATCGGCACAGGCCTGCGTGCTCGCCGGAGACCGCGCCGGGATCGCTGCCGCCATCGCCGAGCTGCTCAAGACCACGCCCGCAACCGAAGTCATTTCAAAGCAGTTGTTGCCGGCAATGGCCGAGGTGGGTCGAAGGTTCGAGTCCGGCGAAATGCAGTTGCCGTTCGTGCTCAGGTCGGCGGAGGCGGTGCGGGCGGCGTTCGATATCCTGAAGTCGCACCTGCCGGCGGGTGGCGACAAGGGACGCGGTACGTTGCTGATCGCGACGGTTCGCGGCGACGTGCACGACATCGGCAAGAACCTTGTGGACATGATCCTGTCCAGCAATGGATTCAAGGTAGTAAACCTCGGTGTGCGGCAGACGCCGGAAGATATCCTGGCGGCGGCGCGCGAACACCGGCCGGACGCCATCGGCCTCTCCGGGCTGCTGGTCGAATCCGCGCGCGCCATGAGGGAGTACGTGGAAGTCTTTGCCGGGGCCGGCCTCTCGACGCCGGTGATTTGCGGCGGCGCGGCCCTGAACCGCGCCTACGTCGACCGCGAGCTGCGGCCGGCGTACCCGGGTAAGGTGTACTACGCGAAAGACGCGATCCAGGGCCTGAGCATCATGCAGGCCATTTGTGGCCGAGACGGTAGTCAAGGGACGGACGCCGTCCAGCAGGCGCAAGTCGCGACACACAAAGAGGTCCCTGCCTCCACAAGTCCGGACGCGTCAGCGCCGGTGGCAAGGAACCTGCCCCGCATATCCGGCGCCTACGCGCGCGCCCTGACCAAGCTGGTCCACGTCGAAATCCGCAACTATGCGCCGCTGCTCGACCTTGACGCGCTGTTTCGGAAACGCTGGCGCATGCTCGGGCCCAAAGCGGACCGGGTGGCCTGGCGTGATGCCGAGTACACGCTCGACCAACTGCTCGCCACCGCGCAACGGCGAGTGCTGTGGCACGGAGCAATTGTCTACGGCCTGTTCGCCGCCGAGGTCAGCGGCAGCGAGTTGCGTGTCCTTCATCCCGGGACCGGGCAGGAACTGACTCGGTTGCGGTTTGCACCCGCCTTTGCGCGCCGCCTGCAACGCCGCCACGGGACGGCACGTATCCACGTCGCGCTCCAGGTTGTGTCGACCGGCGCCCAGGCGGCTGCAGAAGGTCGCAGGCTGGCCGAACAGGGCCGGGTTCACGACCAGTTTCTCCTGCACGGCCTGAGCGCCGAACTGACCGAGGCCCTGGCGGAATTCAGCCAGCGCCGGTTGCCGAAACTACCGGGCTGGCAAAAGACCGCTCGCTTCAGCCCGGGCTACCCGGTCTGGCCGGACCTCTCGGAACAACAGAAGGTATTCGCCCTGCTCCGGCCCGAGCGCATCGGGATTACGCTCAGCGACGGATTCCAGATGGTCCCGGAGTACTCGACCTCGGCCATCGTTCTCCCCGCGTAGTATCTCCTCACCGGAATAGAATCGGCCATCCCTCGGTAGATATGGTCGTATGGCAACCGTCCAAAAGGAGATAGCATGAAGCGAAGCATCCTTGCCGTGGCAGCACTGCTGCTGTTCCTGTCGAGCGCGACCTACGCGAGTACGGCGCGGCACGAGCGGCGGATGGAACGTCGTCACGCCTGGTTCTGGGGTCCGGTTCTGGTCTGGTTGGAGATGGGGCATCACCAGCATGAGATGCGGATGGAGCGCCCGTGCGAGCACGCCCGGCCGCCCCAGCACTGGGATAGAGAGAATCGCGGCCTCGGCTGGCGCTGGGGCTGGTGGTTTGGCCGTCACGAAGGCTGGGATAGAAACGACCAGCGCCACCCGGACCGCCACGGTTGGCAAGGGCCGCGAGACGGCGGGCATGAACACGGCCGCGGCGGCGACCGCGGCTAGCCGGACAGAGGCTCGGTCTGACACAGGGCGGGCGAAGGCCCGCCCGTACTGTCTTCAGGCCAGCCGAAGTCAGAAGGCAGAAATCGGGGCGCAGAATGCAGAATCTCGACTTTCTCTCCGGCACTTCTGACCTCTAGCTTCTTACTTCGCTCGTCCGTCTCCTTGACCCCCCGTCTTCTTTCCGCTACTCTGGCACGAAGTGGCCTTCAATACCATCCTGACCCACGAGCGGCCGCACCTCGACGAAATCGTGGCCATCTGGCTGCTCCGCAAGTTCGGCGAGACGCGGTTTCCCGGCATCGGTGCGGCGGCCGTTTCCTTCACCTCCATCCGCAAACTGGCCGAAACCGGCCTCAAGCCGGAAGACTACGAGGCACGGGGGACCTTGCTGCTCGGCATCGGCGGCGGACGGTTCGACGAGCACCCGACCGCGGAGGGAGGCCGGAAGCCGGATGAATGCGCGACGACCCTCGTCGCCAAAGAGCTCGGCGTCGGCGACGACCCTTCACTTGCCAAGATACTAAAGTTCGTCAAGGCCGCGGACGTCGATGGGAACGCCTCGCCGTTCGACATCTCCTACGTGGTCAAACTGCTGCACGGCCAGTACCCGGCCGACCCGCAACGGGCAATCGAATGGTCGCTCGTCGCCATCGAAGCCAAGTACCAGGAGCAGTTGCGCTTCTTCACCGTGGTCAAGCCTGAGTTCGACGCCAGGGCCAGAGTCGAAGAGATCACGATGGGGCAGAAGCGGCTGCGAATCGTGACCATCGACTCGGACGAGGAGGGAATCCACAAGTACGCCCGGTCGGAGTTCGGGGCCCGGGCGGCAATCGTCATTCAGCGGAGGGCGTCCGGCAGCGTCGCGATCTTCGGGAACAAACAGGCGGGCGTGGACCTGCGCGAAGCCGCCAAGCTGATACGCCTGGCCGAGCGGGAGGCAAAGGGTCTCGATCCCGCAGCCGACGACCCGAAGTTGCTCGAAGAGGGCTATTCACCCGGAGCGGAAGAGTGGTTCTACCACAAACAGGGGCAGATGCTCCTCAACGGCAGCCTTACCCAGGCGGACGTGCCGGCGACCAGACTCAGCCTCGAACGGATTGCCGAGCTGGTGAAGATCGGGGTCGACCCGGCACGGGTCAAGCCGCTTTGCCAGTCAACCGGCCGCTGCATCGGCGACGTCTGCGACTGGTATGCCTGGTCGCTGGCCCGCTGCGCCAAACTCCGCGTCCCCGCCTCCGACCGGTCCTAGCCCGCGCCGCGCCAATCCACAACCTGCAATCTAAGTTCTCGGTTGAAGATTGTCGATTGGAGATTGGGCGGGCTTGTATATGTCTTTGGCTACAAGACGCCGGGCCGGATTTCGGGCCTATCTGCTTGTGGTGGGAAGCGTTAGGCCATGGTCCGCTAAGTCACCTCCCCCGCCCGGGGGATAGTAGATTCAGTAGACAGTAGACAGGGGAGTTATCTCCACCGTAATTCCCGGATGAACCTCCACCGCAACTCCCCGGGTTGCTCTACCGGTTCCTCTCCGGTTAGCTTTCCCGGTTAGTCTATCCGTAACTCCACCGGTTCCTCTCCGGGTTGGTCGGAGCGTTGCGGCCCGGCTAACTCCGCGGGTTGCTCTCCTCGTTGGTCCCGAGGTAGCTCCGACCGTTGGTCTCCGGTTTGCTCGGAGAGCTGCTTCCCGGATTGTTCCTCCCACTGCCCTACAACTCCAATGGCGGGAACAGTTGAGAATCCAGCTCAAGGTGGAAGTTGAGATGCAGTTCAAGATACAGTCGAAGACAAGATGCAGTACACAACCCGAGATACGACGATGCTCACGATTAGAGCTGCTGCAGGAGGCGCTTTCCGGTGAGCTTTTCAGTGGCCGTTGACGGGCGCTTTCAGCGCCAGATGTCACAGTCTGCCCAGTTGGCAGTTTGCTGTGGACGACTGAGGCGATACCGACTTTGGGCCGCTCTCAGCGGATGGTCTGCCAGCGGCGGAAAACGTCGAGGATGGTCGCTCGAATCTTGGCGCAGACTGCGTCCATGAGCTTTTCGGCCTTTGCCGGGTCGAAGTCAGGATAGCCTTCGTTCTGCTTGTAGAGGATGATGGAACCGGGGAATGGGGTCGCAGCCAGGCCGGGCCGGGTGAGGAAGGCCATCTCCTTGCGATAGTCCTGTTTCCTCACTTGCTCGGGGTGGTCAACCTGCACCATCGCCGTCTCGTCGGTGCCCGCGTGCCCGCCCGCATGGCCGTAGACCCGCTTGATTTCATCGGCGCAGAGAATCCACCAATCGAGTACCGCGCTGTAAACCTCCTTCTCGCAGTAGAGCCGGGCGGAGACGGCTTTGAGCGCCTCGGTGTTGCCGCCATGGCCGTTCATGATGACGATTCTGCGAAAGCCGGCATCAGCCAGTCCGGAAGCGGCCTCGAACACGTAGCGTTCGAACGTCTCGGGCAGCACCGTGACCGAGCCGGGATAGGGCAGGAGCGACCGGGTGATGCCGTAGTTTACCCCGGGCGCGATGAGCGCGTTCACGTCGGCCGCGATACGGTTGCAGATTGACGCCGGGACCTGATTGTCGGTGCCGAGCCCGGTCACGCCGTGGGCTTCGACGGTGCCGACCGGCAGAAGCACAACGTCGGTCGTTTCCGGCACGATGCGTTTGAACTCCATCCAGTTCAGTTCTTCCAGCTTCCGGGTGCGCAGCGTCGTTTTCATCGGGTGAGAATAGAGTGAAGCTCGACGCCGGTCAACATCATCCTTTCCCGCTTGACTCGGCCCTTGTCTTGGCTACGCTGACTGGGCGAATGGCAGGGAGCGGGGGCAGTGAACGGGTATTGAGCGAGAAGCTAAAAGGAGGCAGATAGTGAAGAGACTGACGGTGATGGTGCTGACTCTGGCGGTGCTGGCCGGGACCGGGATGGCGACTTCGTTCCTCGGCCGCTCGTCCACCATGAACAAGCAGAACCAGTTCTTCGGCTGGACCAACTTCGGGTACAACCAGACAGCGACAAGCTACAACTGGTCGTCGGGCAAGTACGAGACTCCGGATGGTTTCGTGCCGACCAAGACGATTTCCTGCGACCTGACGCTGGCGTACGGGTTGGCCAACAACTTCGACATCGACGCGGTGTTCCCGCTGGCGATGAAGCAGAAGGATACGTTCAAGTCGCAGGGGCTGGGCGACCTGATGGTGTACGCGCGCTGGGGCGTGCTCCAGGACCCGGATAAGCCGCTCAAGGCCGCGCTCATATTCGGCGCCAACTTCCCGACCACGAGCAAGACCGCGGACCCGGCGCTGAGCGACCGGACGACCGACGTCGCGTTCGGTTTCTCCGCGACCACGAAGAAGCTCGGCAATTTCCTCGCCCACATCCGGGCAGCGTATTGGTACAACGGCTATCTCCCGGATTCCGTAGCCGACTCCCAGACCAAAGTCGGCGACATGTTCGAGTACAACCTTACCTTCGACTACTCCGTAACCAAGACAATAACGCCTGAACTGGCCTTCGTGGGGTCCATGCGTGACAATACCGTGTGGGGCGCGACTTGGGTCCCCCATACGCAGGTCAGCCAGCACACGGCCAACGTGCTGGTGATTTGGAAGCCGATCTCAATACTGACCATCCGACCCAAGGTGGGCCTCCCGCTGACGCCCATCTCCGAGGGTGGCACGCTGGCCAACTGGTCCGGCGGTCTTGACGTCTGGGTCTACGTGCCCTGAGAATCGCTAAGGCTCTCCTAGAGTCTCAGGAGTAAGGAGGATATGATGAAAAAAGGCGACAAGTACGTATGCGATTCATGCGGTCTGGTGCTGGTCGTGAGCGATGCCTGCGACTGTGCCGATTGCGGCCCGGTCTGCTGCGGCGAGCAGATGAAGGTCAAGAAGGCGAAGACGACCAAGAAAGCCAAGAAGCGTTAGCCAGAGAACTCAAACGCGGCCCGGCGTCAAGCCGGGCCGCTGTCGTTGTCTTGACTTCCGGCCGGGCGTATCCTAAGCTGGCAGCGTGACCGATTACCGCGCCGCCCGCATCATCGACGTCAATCTCAACCGACTGACCGAAGGCCTGCGGGTCGTCGAGGACGTCGTGCGTCTCGGCCTTGAGGACCGACGGCTGCTCGCCGGCGTCAGGAAGCTCAGAACCCAGGTCGGCCGCGACGCGCGGGTCTTGCGCAGAAGCGTCATTTCAAGCCGGCGAAGTGAAACCGACCTCGGGCGCGGCGACCGTTTCGACCGGACGAAGCGGAAGAATATCGAGGATGTGCTGCTCGCCAACTTCAAGCGGGCCGAAGAGTCGGCACGTGTGCTCGAAGAAGTTCTAAAGGTCGTGGAACCGGACTCATCCGGCAAGTTCAAGGCAGCGCGATTCAGGCTGTACGACCTTGAACGAGAAGCCGTGTCCAAAGGCGAAGCTCGAATGACGAAGCACGAAGCTCGATTGAAACCCGAATGAAGCGGAATGTCCAATTCGGGCTTTGGCCGGCAGTCGGCTTGACTTGGCGACAGCGAAATCTATACTCTGCCAGCATTGATGATTCCCGAACGTAGGAGGCAAGATGGCAAAAGATGACGAGAAAATCAGGGCTCTTGGCAGTGCCCTTGGGCAGATAGAGAAGCAGTTCGGCAAAGGCGCGGTGATGCGCCTCGGCCAGGACACGCCGGCGGTGAGCGTCGAGGCGATTCCGACCGGCTCCATCGGCTTGGACGCGGTGCTCGGCGTGGGCGGCGTGCCGCGCGGACGGATTGTGGAAATCTACGGGCCCGAGGGGTCGGGCAAGACGACGCTCGTCCTCAACATCATTGCCCAATGCCAGAAACTCGGCGGGACCGCAGCGTTCATCGACGCCGAGAACGCTCTCGACCCGAACTACGCCAAGGCGTTAGGTGTCGACCTCGACAACCTGCTGGTGTCGCAGCCCGACTCCGGCGAGCAGGCGCTGGAAATCGCCGAGATGCTGACCCGCTCCGGCGGGCTCGACCTGTTCGTCGTGGACTCGGTCGCGGCGCTGGTGCCGCGGGCCGAAATCGAGGGCGAGATGGGCGATGCGTTCGTCGGGGTGCAGGCGCGGCTGATGTCACAGGCGATGCGCAAGCTCTCGGGCGTGGCCGCTCGCTCCAAGACCTGCGCCATTTTCACCAACCAGATCCGCCAGAAGATCGGAGTGATGTTCGGGAACCCCGAAACCACGACCGGGGGACTTGCGTTGAAGTTCTACGCGACGATGCGGTTCGACATTCGGCGGATCGCCGCCATCAAGAAGGAGGAAACCGTCATCGGCAGCCGCACGCGCGTGAAGGTCGTGAAGAACAAGGTCGCGCCGCCGTTCCGCGAGGCAGAGTTCGACCTGATATACGGCAAGGGCATCTCGCGCGCCGGAGAACTCGTTGACATCGGCGTCGAGCAGGGTGTGTTCGGCAAGTCCGGTAGCTGGTACACGTACGGTGAAATGCGTATCGGCCAGGGCCGGGATGCGGCGGTTGATTTCCTGACCGAGAATGCCCAGGTTCAGGCCAAGGCCGAGGCAGAGCTCTATGGAAAGCTCAAGATACCAAAGGTCAGCAAGATAGTGCAGCGCGAAACCGGCGCGGAGGTCGAAGCAGACGCCACGAAGGCACGAAAGGCGAAGAGCTAGGCGGTCTCGGACAATAGTGAAACCAGAAACCAGATACCAGAAACCAGAAAGCCGGCTCCTGCTGATCCCGATTTCACTTTTCTGGTTTCTGATTTCTGATTTGTCTGGTCTGACTCCGTGCGGATAACCGCGCTTGAGCCGCAGAAGAGACACAAGCGGCGGGTATCGGTTTTCCTCGACGGCAACTTTCTGTTTGGCCTGTCCAGCGACACGGTCGGCGCGCTCGGCCTGCATGTCGGGCAGGAGGTAGACCGAACCGTACTCGACCGTATCGCCCGCGAAGAACAACTGTACGAATCCCGCCAGTATGCATTCCTTCTCCTTACGTACAAGGCGAGGACCACCAGCGAACTGACGCAGCGGCTCACGCGCAAAGGCTTCTCGCCGGACATCGTCGCCGCGACCCTGCAGCGGCTGGCGGAGCTGAAGATGATCGACGACGCCGGGTTCGCGCGGCGGTTTGCCGAGGACCGTATTTCCATCGGGCACAAAGGGAAGTGGCGGATACGCGGCGAACTGCTTAAACGTGGGGTGGCCAGGGAGCACATCGAAGACGCGCTAGCCTCGGCGCCGGACGAGAAAGCAGCGGCGCGCGAAGTGGCGGAAAAGTACCTGTCCCGCAACCGCCGGCTTGAGCCGGGCGTGCTCAAGCGACGCCTGTTTGCCTTCCTTGCCCGGCGCGGCTTCTCGCCGGACACGATTCGGCACGTCATCGACCTCGACGAGTCCGAATCGACCTGATAATCGGCTCGGCTAGCGCAGAGCGCAGAGACCAGAAACAAGGAATTCGGTTCAGGACATTTCTGGTTTCACTCTTCTGGTTTCTGACTTCTGGTTTGTCCCATTCCGCATGACGCGGTGTGCCCTGTTGCGTAGCCTGAGTTTCTCTATAAAATAACCGCAATGAATCACCGCGAGCTGCGTCGGACGTTCCTTGAGTTTTACGGCCAGCGGGACCACCGGGTCGTACCGAGTTCGTCCCTGATTCCGAGGGACGACCCGACCATGCTTTTTACCAGCGCGGGCATGGTCCAGTTCAAGCCGTACTGGGCGGGAACGGTCGAACTGCCCTATCGCCGGGCGACTTCCATCCAGAAGTGCCTGCGCGCGTCCGACCTCGACCAGGTCGGCAAGACTCCGCGCCACGGCACATTCTTCGAGATGCTTGGTAACTTCTCGTTCGGCGACTACTTCAAGCACGAGGCGATTCCCTGGGCGTGGGAATACCTGACCCAGGTCGTGAAGCTCGACGCGGAGCGCTTGTACGCTTCGGTCTTCACCGAGGACGATGAGGCCTACAACGTCTGGCGCACCAAGGTCGGCCTGCCGGCCAACAGGGTCGTCCGCCTCGGCGCCAAGGACAACTTCTGGGGCCCGGTCGGGGGCGGCGGAGCCTGCGGTCCCTGCTCGGAAATCTACGTGGACCTCGGGGCCGAGTTCGGCTGCGGCAAGGCGGACTGCGCGCCGGGCTGCGACTGCGACCGTTTCAGCGAAGTCTACAATATCGTCTTCCCTCAGTACAACCAGTTGCCCGACGGTAAGCGCGAGCCGCTGAAGAACCGCGGCATCGATACCGGCATGGGCATGGAACGGTTGGCCATGGTCTCCCAGAAGAAGAAGACGATATTCGAGACTGACCTCTTCGCCCCTATCGTGAAGGCGACGGCAAAGATGCTCAATATGGATGCGAAGGGCGAAGGGCGAGGCGTCTCGGGACACGATCCGAAATCCCCGGCGGATTTCGGTCATGTCCCTTCGATGCTATACGTCGCGGCGGACCACGCGCGCGCCCTGACCTTCGCCATCGCCGATGGCGTGATTCCCTCAAATGAGGCACGGGGCTACGTTCTGCGCAGCATCCTGCGTCGGGCGCTGCTCTTCGCCCACCGGCAGGGCGTAGCTGAGCCGTTCCTCTACAAGGTCTCGGGCGAGGTCGTCGAGTTGATGCGGCAGTGGTACCCGGAAGTCGTGGCCAAGCGCGAGCAGGCGGCGCTTATCATCAAGTCGGAAGAGGAGCGGTTCCTGCGTACCCTCGATGCCGGGCTGGAGCGCTGGCAGAACGTGCTGGACGCGCACAGGCGCGACGGACTCATTCCCGGCGACGACCTGTTCAAGCTGCACGACACCTTCGGGTTCCACATCGAGCTCGTGAAGGAACTGGCCGAAGATGCCGGAGTGAAGCTCGACACGGCCGGATTCGACCGGGCGATGCAGGAACAGCGCGAGCGCAGCCGCAAAGAGACATTCATCAGCACGACCGGTCCGGCGCACGAAGGTGCCGCCGACTGGGAGTTCGTCGGCTACGACAGCGACGAGGTCGACACCGAGATAGTGAGCTTCGCACCGTTGGACGGCTTGGGACACGATCCGAAATCCCAGGAGGATTTCGGTCATGTCCCGCGCTTGTATGAAGTCGTTCTCAAGAAGAGCCCGTTCTACGCCGAGATGGGCGGGCAGGTCGGCGACACCGGGAAGATTATCGGCGAGGGATTCGAGCTCGAAGTGCTGAATACCTACTACAAGCAGGGCGTGCCTGCCTGCAAGGCGAAGCTGGTGCGGGGGAGCTTGGGGGACCTCGGGACACGATCCGAACCGTCGGACGGTTCGGTCATGTCCCTCGGCAAGGTCTTCGCGGCGGTGGACACGGAGCGAAGGCGCGAAATCGAGCGGGCGCACACCGCCACCCACCTGTTGCATGCAGCACTGCGGAAGACGCTTGGCGATTATGTGAAACAGGAAGGTTCGCTGGTCGAGCCCGGACGGCTGCGCTTCGACTTCGCGGCGTTCGAGCCGATGGCGCGGGCGCAAGTCTTGGCCGTGGAGCGGGCGGTGTACGAGCAGGTCGTGGCCGACCGGCATGTCCAGGCCCTGCGCAACACGCCGCTGGACGAGGCGCGGGCGATGGGCGCGCTGGCGTTCTTCGGTGACCAGTATGGCGAGAAGGTGACGGTCGTGAAGGTCGGTGACTTCTCGATGGAACTCTGCGGCGGTACGCACCTGAAGAGCACGGGCCAGATCGGGCTTTTCCGCATCATCTCGGAAACCGGCGTGGCCGCCGGCATCCGGCGCATCGAGGCGCTGGTCGGCAGGGCGGCGTTTGAGAACGCGGCGTCCGAGCGCGCCATCGTGACCCAGCTCACTGAGCATCTGGGCGGGACCGAGGAGACGCTGGTCAAGAAGGTCGAAGGGCTGGGCGAGGAACTGAAGCGACAGGGCGAGAGGCTGGCCGGCCTGTCAGCACAACTGGCGCGCGTCGCCGGCGACGAGCTGGCGGCCAAGCCCGAGGACGTCGGCGGCTTCAAGGCCGTCGTGAGCCACTTCGCCAGGTTCGAGACCGGCGAGCTCAGGCTCGTATCCGACCGCGTGCGCGAACTGCTGAAAGAGAAGTACGCGGGACTGCTCACCGGTGGTGAGGGACCGCGCATCCGCTACGTCGTATTCGTCAGCCCGGACCTGCAGGCATCACTTCCCGCGGGCAAGTTGGCCAAGACGGTCGGCCCGGCAATGGGCGGCGGCGGTGGCGGCAAGCCGGACCTGGCCGAAGGCGGTGGCCAGCTCGACAAGCTCGGCGCGGGGCAGGAAGCGTTCCGGAGCGCGGTCAAAGCGCTCGCATCTGCGCAGGCCTAGCCTGCGGGTCCGGACAAACCAGAAGTCAGAAACCAGAAAAGTGAAATCAGAAATGCCCGGAGCCGGCTCTCTGGTTTCTGGTCTCTGATATCTGACTTCTGAATTGTCCTGCTCGGGTCGCGTGAACTAGGTTTTCTTTGGGGCGGGGGTCTTTGTCTTTTGCGTGTCGGCCGGCGTTGGTGTCTTTGGCTTCGGCTTGTGGGGGCGATGACTGTGCAAAGAGTCGGCGGCCGCCGTATCACCGGCCGCTTTCGTTTTGTTCTCCTGGCTCAGTTCCTTCAGCCGCGTCGACTTGAGCTGCGTGTCCATGCCGGCCGTATCGAACGGCAGCGGCCGCAGCGTATCCGTCGCGCTCACCGGCAGAACGTAGCTCGAGTCGAAGTAGGCGGGCACGCGAAAGTTCTCCTGAGTCATGAAGTCGAGCGCGTCCACATCCTTCTGATCGAGCAGGTAGCGACGGGTCTGCTTCTCGATCTCGCGATACACGGGCAGATAGCAGGATAGCGTCTGGTTGTAGCGAGTCAGCGTCACGTCCGCGCCTTCGCTGACCAGCACGGCGGTCTCCGTTCTCGCCGGTCTGAACCCGGTCCGCCGCAGGCCATCGATAACCTCGTGGATCTCGTCTGCGGTCAGGTCCGTATCCTCGCCGACGATCGCGAGCAGCCGATTGATGAGCATGTCGCCAAGCCGGGTTCCGCCCAGCCGCCAGGTCCGTGCCATGACGCCGCTTACAAGCTGGAGCGCGTGGCGGCAGCGGTCCGCGTCATCGTACAAAAGTCCGTAGCGCTTGCGCGCGAACATGAGCGCCTGGTCGCGTTCGGTCAGGGTCACCCCGCCGATGCTCAGCACGCCGATGAACGGCCGGAGGATATCGAACGCCATCCGGAAGGTGTCGAAATCGAACGCGATCGAGCGGTGGATGGGGATGCCCAGGAGGTTCGTGATGGTCTTGCGCAGCAGCTTGTCCCCGCCGATGGCGTAGACGTGGGTGATCTTCTCCATGTGCGTGAAGTCGGTGTTCGATTGGGCCGAAGTGGTGATGCCCGGCACCTCGACCAGCAGGTCGCGAGGAATCGCCACCAGGTTGACCGCAGGAATGCCGAAGTTGATGTGGCAGATGATGATAATGTCGGAGTGGGACTGCTCCTCACGCTTATTGCGCTGCCGGCCTTCGTTCACGACCGGGCCGATCGCGCGGGCGTCCTTGCCGATGATCAGGATGTTCAGCGTGCCGGCAGGGGTCGGCTGGAGTGTTGTCGGCGCGGCCCGGCGCGGCCGCGGCCCGAGCAGGTAGAAGCCGATGAGGAAGACAACTACGACGACACCGGCGACGATGAACCAGGCAGAATTCAGACGGCGGGACATAGCAGCGGAACGGACAAACCAGAATTCAGAAACCAGATACCAGAAATGCAAACACGGACAAAGGTGAAGTCAGAAATCAGATACCAGAAATCAGAAAGCCGGCTTCGGACATTTCTGGTTTCAGTTCTCTGATATCTGATTTCTGGTTTCTCCGCCGCCCGCATTGTAATGTCTTGTCTTCGCCGTTACCACCGACTTGACGACGATCCGAATCAGTTCGTCCACTTCCGCGAGCGGGCCCGCTAGAAGATCCGATGGCATCAGCTTGGCCTCTCTGAGGAGCCTGAGCCAGTATTCGGTCTCGCGCAGCTCCTTGAGTACGACTTGCATCTTGTGCACGAAGTCAGCCCGACTCTCGGCCCCGCGCGCCTCCTGGAAGTTGGCCCCGGCTGAAGTGCCCGCGCGTACCATCTGTCCCACAAGGTACCTTCCAGTCGGCGACCGCTGAAGACGAGGAGCCAGCGCGATCACATCTGCCGCGAAGTGCAGCAGCCTGCTGTCCATGTCCAGCCTGTCATCCAGTCTGTCTAGCGTATCCACTCGCCCCGCCGTGCGCGGTTCAGCATTCTACTTCTCAGTCCGGGCACACCCGAATCTGCTTTCAGTTCTCTGATATCTGATTTCTGGTTTCTCCGCGTCCGCCCTCACTGCGTTCTGTCCGAGCCTCGGTCAATTCTGCTTTCAGTTCTCTGATATCTGATTTCTGGTTTCTCCGCGTCCGCCTCAGCGTGTGGTCTTGATCCGTATCGGGTACCCGATGAACTTGAACCGCTTCCGGATTTCAGCGATAACGAATCGCTCGTACGCGGGCGCGAGAACGTTGGGCCTGGTCACCCGTAGCCGGAAAGTCGGCGGCCGCGTGCTCACCTGGCTGATCGCGACTACGCGACAGTCGAACCGCGGCTGGTTCTTCTCGAGCAACGGCAGAATCTTCTCGCGGAGCTTCGGCCCGGGTATCTGCTGTCCGCCGTTCTCCCAGACCCGGCGGGCCTCGTGCACTGCCTCGGTTGCACCCAGGCCCTGCAGCACCGACGTGAACAGGACCGGCGCGTAGTCCGCGAAACTCAGCTCCTTCTTTACCCAGTCACGCACCTTGTCTTTGAGCTTGTCCGGCACAGTGTCCATCTTGTTGGCGATGACGACCAGCCCCCGGCTCCGTTCCACGGCCAGGTTGACGATACGCTTATCCTGGTTGTTCGGCCCGTCGTGGGCGTCGAACATGACCAGGGCGACGTCGCAGTGCTTAATCTGCTCAATCGCGCGCGTGACCGAATAGTACTCGACCGGCTCGCTCACGCGCGGCTTGCGGCGGATGCCGGCGGTGTCGAGCAGACGATAGGCGTGTCCCTCCAGCTCGAACGACTCCTCGATGACGTCGCGCGTGGTGCCGGGCGTGGCCGTGACAATCGAGCGGGAGTGGCCGAGCAGATAGTTCATCAACGAGGACTTCCCGACGTTCGGGCGGCCGACGATGGCAAGCGACAACACGTCGGCCCGCTTCGCCCGCACAACCTCGGGCAACCGGGACAGGACTGCTTCCAGCAGCTCGTCTACGCCGGTCCCGGCTTCGGCCGAAATCGGGATGAGCGCTGCCCCGCCCAGCTTGTGATAGTCGGCCTCCTCGAACTTCCGCTTGATGTCGAGCTTGTTCACCGCGACGATGAACTCCCGGCCGGCCCGGCGCAGGCGCGTGGCGATCTCCGCGTCCAGCGGCTGCAGCCCGACCGAGCCGTCAACCACGAGCACGATGACCTTGGCTTCGTCCAGCGCAATCTGCACCTGGCGCTCGACCTCGCGGTTCATCTCCTCTTTCGAGTTCGGGACCAGACCACCGGTGTCCACGACCTTGAATCGGCGCCCCAGCCACTCGGCATCGCGGATGATCCGGTCGCGCGTAATGCCGGATTGCTGCAACGTGATGGCGACGCGGCCGCCGACGAGGCGGTTGAAGAGCGTTGACTTACCGGTATTCGGCCGGCCGACGATGACGACCATGGGTGGTATTATAGCAGAAAGCACCGCGCTTTCGAGGATTCCGAGGGCGGCGCGGACTCGTGAGGTGGCGCGTCAATTCTTGTCTAATTCTTCGCCACAAAGCTCGTCCGAAAGCTCGTTTCAGAGTTCGCCGGAAAGTACCTTAGAAAGCAAACTCGAAAGCTCACTTCATAGCTTCTTCAATGGCTCACTGCAAAGCTCGCTTCATCGCTTCGTGCATTGCTCATCTCAAAGCTCGGCGCATCGCTCCTCGCATCGCTCGCGGCAAAGCTCAGTCGAAAGCTCGCGGCAAAGCTCCTCTGAAAGCTCAACTCAAAGCTCACTTCAAGGCTTGTTTCATGGCTCCTCTGAACGCTTCCTCAAAGGCTAGCCCCCAGGCGACCCCTATATGCGGATTATCCGCAACGCGATAACGCTTAACCGACTGAGTGTGAAGAAGTTATGCCCAGCCGGAGAGAGTCACTAAGCCCTCAGTTCTTTTCGTCCTCTCGGTGAACCCGGAGTTCGCCCGTTCATCGTTCCAGATCTCCGGTCTTGACTCTTGGCTCTTGGCTGCTGCCTTTTGACTTCGTCCCCGCCGTCGTGTCCTAAGTCTTTCCCGTTCGGGCATTTCTGGTTTCTGGTCTCTGAATTCTGGTTTCTGCTTTGTCCGGTTCTCTCTATCCCCTAGACGGCTGGGGGAGTTCCTGCCCCCTATCCGGCCCTCGTTCCTGCGGCCGGCCCAACCCCGGAAACAGCAGCCGTTCCGGCCGCTGCAACGGAAACCGCTCCGGCCTCATGGTCTGGCATCGCACCGGCCTCCGGAACTCTCACCCCAACAGCACTTGGTTCCGGCACTGCACCTGCGCCCTGAACCGCACCCGGTCCTCGTATCGCAACGGCTACCGGCCCTGCTGCCGCAACGGCTCTCGTGCCTGCGCCCGCAACAGCATCTGTTCCAGACACCGAAACAGCGTCCGTTCCGGCCCACGTTCCCGCAGACGCAACGGCCGCCGTTCCTGCTTCTGCAACGGCACCCAGGCCTGCGCCAGACCCCTTCTTTCCATCGCTCCGGCCCGCGCTGGCCTTGACTCTAGCCGGCGCGCGCATAACATCCCTACTGATGCAAGGCCAGATCCGGCCGAACCCGACGCCTCCGTCGCCAGCGTCGCGCCGCCGCAATCAATGCGACTCCGCAGCGTGAGCAGGTTGACATCCGCTGTTGCATGTGGCATAGTATGACTGACGAAAGCCAGAGGTGAGAACATGAAATTCACACGCATCACGATTGACCCGCTCCAGATGGGCGGCGTGCCCTGCATTCGGGGCTTGAGGATTCCGGTCGCCACCATCGTGGGTATGTTCGCGGATGGCATGGCCGAGGTGGAAATACTCAAGGCCTACCCGGACCTCGAGACCGAGGACATCCGCGAGGCCATGCGCTATGCCGCAGAAGCAGTGCGCGAGCGCGAGCTGCCGCTGCTGGTCGCTGATGGAAGTTCCTCGTCGACAATGCCCTCTCGCCCGACGTGGCCGCGGCGTTGCGTCGGGCCGGACACGATGCGTCGCACGTCCGGGACAAAGGAATCCGTGACGCCGACGACGAGACAGTCTTTGCCTGCGCCGCCCGCGAAGGGCGAATCCTCATTTCTGCGGACACCGACTTCGGACAGATTCTCGCGCACCGGGCTCTCAAACAGCCGTCGGTCATCCTGTTCCGGCGTCGGACCGAACGGCGGCCCGAACGTCAGGTCGCGCTGCTGCTGAAGAACCTGCCTGGCGTCGCTGAGGCGCTCGAATCGGGCAGCGTCGTTGTTTTCGAGCAGGCCCGAGTCCGCATCCGTGCCCTGCCCCTGGCCGGGAGCACGGACGATTCCGACTGACCGCCCAGTCGCGCGCGGGCTTGACTATGTACGGCACGAGACTAACATTCTGACGCATGTCGATGCACCGTGTTGGAGGTTTGCCGTGGCTGTGAACGCGACAGCCAAAGCAGACAAGAGCCAGGAGCGTTTCCTTGCAGCATACAGCATACAGTATGCAGTATGCAGGGAGCGGCTCTTGGATGCTGTATGCTACATACTGTATACTGGCTAGCATGGCTGAGAAGATAAGGCAATTCGGGGACTTGACGGTGTGGCAGAAGGCCCACCAGATGGTGCTGCAGGTCTATCGAATCACAGGGAGCTTCCCGGCTGAGGAGCGGTTCGGACTGACTTCGCAGATGAGACGAGCCGCAGTCTCGGTGCCGGCCAATCTGGCGGAAGGCTTCAAGAAGCGCGGGGTCCGGGACAAGCTCAACTTCTACAATATCGCGCAAGGCTCGCTCGAAGAGCTGCGCTACTACCTGATTCTCTCAAAGGACTTGGGATACATGCCTGACAACCGCGAGATGGTCGAGAGTACCGAAGAGATCGCCAGAATGCTCCACGGTTTGACAAGATCAGTCGCAAACGGGACGAGGATCACGTCACAGTGACGACTCTCTTCCCCGTATACTGTATGCTGTCTGCTGCATGCTGCTCTGGGATGCTTCATGGCCTGATAGCGTCTATCGCCGGCGTGAAAGGACCGTCGTCTTGATGCCTGTGTGCTGTGTACTGCCTACTGCATGCTGCCTCAAGGCCGTGCGACTACCTGCGGGGCACTGAGTGAACTCGTTCAAGACCGGCTACCTGGAGCGCGTGCCGGTCAGTCAGAACCTGCTCAAGACCGTCAGACTGCTGGGCGAATACAAGGGCAGGCAGGACCTGTTCAAAGAGCAAGCACCGCAGGTTCTCGAAACGCTGAGACAAGTGGCCATCATCCAGAGCACTGAATCGTCGAACCGGATAGAGGGCGTTACCGCGTCCCCGGAGAGGATTCGCGAGCTGGTTGCGAGGAGAACCAGGCCGCGGGACCGGTCGGAGCAGGAGATTGCGGGCTACCGCGACGCGCTCAACTCGATTCACGCCAACCACGTCCGGATGGCGTTCAACGCGCCATCGGTGCTGGCCCTGCACGGGCAGGTGTTTCGGCTGGTCCCGGGACAAGGCGGGCACTGGAAGCGAAAGAACAACAAGATCGTTGCGGTCATGCCTGAGGGAATCCGGGTCGTGCAGTTCGTCCCGGTCGGCGTACGCCAGACGCCTGCGGCCATGGCGACGCTGCACGAGCGGTTCGACCTTCGCTGGGACCAAGGCGACATTGAACCGCTGTTCCTCATTGCCGCCTACGTCCTCGACTTCCTGTGTATTCACCCATTCAGCGACGGCAACGGCAGACTGGCACGCCTGCTCACGCTGCAACTTCTCTACCGTGCCGGCTACGAAGTCGGCAGGTACGTCAGCCTGGAGCGGGTTGTCGAAGACACGAAACCCGGCTACTACGACACGCTCTACCGTTCCTCCCAGCGCTGGCATCAGGCCAAACACGATCTGACGCCGTGGCTTGAGTACTTCCTCGGCGTGATGCTGGTCGGGGCGTACCAGGAATTTGAACGCCGGGTCGGCCTGGTCGCGACCGGACGCGGCAGCAAGACCGCCCTCGTGCTGGACATGCTTGAGCACATATCCGGCGATTTCTCGGCCCGCGACGTCCTTGAGCGCTGCCCCAACGTCGGCATTGACCTTATCCGCCGCATCCTGCGCAACGAACGCAAGGCGGGAAGACTCGGATGCCTCGGACGCGGCCCGGACGCGAAGTGGAAGCGGGTATAGGTACGATGCGCAATTATTGTGTACTGAACCGGCTTTCAGTACCTATATGCGCTGACGCCGTAGACTCTCATGCCTGATACCGGCAAGTGCGGTGTGGCCGATTAACGAAGAACGATGAACGAAGAACGAATCCGCCGAACCATGGACGACATCATGCGCCAGTTGCACAAGCTCGGCGTCGAGGTGAAGGAAGAAGCGGTCGAGCGGGCGTTCCGCGTGTTCGAGCGGCAGAGCGAGGTTGACTACTTCATCAACAAGAATGCCAAGGCCTTCCTCCGCGAGCAGTTCGACCTCTGGCTCTTCCAGTACGTCTTCTCGGGCGAGAGCGAATGGACCGAGCAGCGCATCTAGCAACTGCAGGTCCTCAAAGACCTTGCCCTCAAAGACTTAGCTTCGCCAAACCCCCGATGGAGGCTCGGAATGCCGGGAGTGTTCCATTGAGCTTCCATGACTAGTTCCGATATAAGCCGACTCGCCCAGTACTACCAAGCCGTAACAAAACTCACCTATGACGCTGCCAACAAACACCTGACGGATGTGTTCCAAGCGGGCGTGCATGACTATGTTGACATGTCGTTTCTGCAAAACGCCGAGACGCTCTTCAAGGGTACAGGACAGGCTACCATCAGGCCGCCGAGCGCGCGCGAAGAGCTATTCGACATCCCAGCGGCTGCTGAGCTACACTCGTCCGAAGGTCCGGCGAACAACGATCCGGCCGTCGCATTCGACCGACTTAAGCGACTCCACCAGAGACAGGTACTGAACCCATATGAACGCGAGATCGTTTACGGCTACCCCTTCCTAGTCGGAGTCGGCCCGCGAGACGTCCGGATATGCGCGCCACTCTTTACCGTTCGCTGCGCGGTTACAGTCGACCTACCGACTTCGGCGGTGAAGATCCGTCTAGTCAATGATAGTCTGACTTTCAACTCCCAGGTTTGGCCAAAGCTCCTGACTGAGCAGCAACAACACTACTTCGAGTTGTCCGTAAGGGACCTCAGAGTGCCATCGCTTCCCCTCGCGGATGCCGACTTCACTGAATTCGTGAGAACAGTGGCGAACGCAACATCCGCCTTCGCACCTCCACTCGACTGGGAGTGGACACTAGAAAAACTAACCCGGGGGCGGGCAGCAGCTGGTCCACGGCTGGACGTCATGCCCTGTGCAGCATTACTGCTAGTCGCGAATCCGCAGTATTACCTCCAGAGCAACCTTGCAGCTCTGGCGGATCCAGACTTGTCAGTAGAGGGCTCAGTGTTGGCATCAATGTTCGGCGACGCCTCGCAGCCGGTAGACGCTGCTGCAGAGGAGTCGCCTAGCGGCGAGGAGACAGTGGACTGCATCTTCCCCTTCGCAAGTAATCCGCCGCAACGCAGTGTTCTTTCGTGTGTAGATAGCCATCGACTAGTGGAAGTCCAAGGGCCGCCGGGCACCGGGAAATCTCAGACCATCTGTAACCTCGTGTGCCATCTGGTAGCGGAAGGAAAGTCCGTGCTTGTGACGAGCCAGAAGAACAAAGCCCTGGAGGTCGTCTCCGACAAACTGAACGAGCTCGGCGTGGAATACCTGTCAATGACCCTCCTGAGGGATGACGCAGAGTCCAAACGCCTTCTGCAGCAGAAACTGCAGGCCATTGACGCTCACCTGCAAACCAGCAGAGCGGAATTGCTGAGCAGGTCGTTGTCGAGCCTTGAGATGGAACGAGTCGGCCTCAGACACAATGCTGCTGAGTTGTCGAACAGTTTCTCTGCCGCCAGACAGCAGGAGCACCAAAGCGAACCGCTGTTCAGGTCATACCACGCGACTCGATCTGATGACGTCATGCCGTCCGACATCAGATTACCTGACATGGAGGACGAGCAGCTCGTGCAACGTATGCAGGATTACTTGCGGAGGTTCGCGTCGGGAAGTGCGGGATTCGAGCCCAGCAGTTGGTGGAGAGTGTTATCCTCCTGGGCTCAGTCGATGCCTCTCCTCAACGAGGAACCCACGACGGTTGCGAATGGCATGCTTTCGCTTGCCGGCATACTCGCCACCCTGGGAGAACTGCTGGCTGCCGATGGCGTAGTGCAGACGAAGACAGACCTGCTTGCTGACCAGGCGTTCTCGCCTAGTCTTGCCAGTCGCATACTTCAGGCAATAGGAAAGGTCGAGCCGCACGCTATACAATTCGCTCAGTGCCTGGAACTGATGCGACAAAGATACGATGATGTCGGGCTATTGCGGGAGCAGGCCGCCGCGCTCAGCGTATATGATGATGACATGCGCAGCACAGCTCGCGATGACCTCACGCGGATGATCAGTATTGCAGAGAAAGTAAGGGCCAACCGTGATTGCCGTTGGTACCACATGCGGAGACGTTGGCAGAGGATGCGAGCACGCGCCGAGATAACCGACCTAGCACGTCGTCTCCCCGTGGAACTCTGCCAGAACAGTTTCGTGTTGGCCGCGCGCGCTGGAGACACAACAACCCTATTGAAGCAGTCACGGAGGCTGCTCGACGTCTTAGCCCTTTCTGATCTCCAATCCGCTGTCGAGCTGGCCTTGCGAGAACAACCTTTTGATTGCCTGTCCATTGACGACCTACTCTCCGTCGCATCCGCCAAGGAGCATATTGATATCGTCACGAAGGCTCTGTCTGCGTTGGTGAAGGGTGACGAACTCGTAGCGGCATGCGCGAACATGAAGCCGATCGCCTCGGCATACGAGGTGCTTCAGTTGACGGAGGGTAACAAATACAAGAAACTGCGGGAAACTGCTGAGGTTATGCGGAGGCTCGCCCTCTCAATCGAGCAGTTTGCTGCGCTCAGGCAGGCGGAACCTGCGTTGGGCCCGCACTTGGCCGCGTGGCTCCGCGATGAGACCGCGACGCCACGAGTGCTGCAGCAACCGTTGGGCCGCGACCAGTTGCTTCGGCTCGTGAGAGCGCGTCGCTTCAACGAGGCCGTCCAAGCGGACTTGTGCTCTCATCCGCACGACACTGCGAGCGTTGCGGTCGCCATTAAGAAGAACGAGCACGATCTCGCCGAAAACACGGCAAAACTCCTGCGTCGGCGCGTCGACACAAACCTCGGCCGGCAGTACGCGTCTCGCGATGTGGGGCGTGATGTTGCCACGTTGCGCAAGGCACTGAGAAGGAGCAGGAGGAACTTCGAGAGCTTCGAACGGCTCAAGAACGACGTCAATTTCAGCAGAATCCTTGACGTGCTGCCTTGCTGGGTCATGAATGTGAATGACGTCTGCAGGGTGTTCCCTCTCGAACCGGGACTATTCGACGTGGTGATAGTCGACGAGGCGTCGCAATGCCACCTTATGGGAGCACTGCCGCTCTTGTACAGGGCGAAGTCGGCAATCGTGGTCGGTGACGAGAAGCAGCTTCCGAACTCAGACCTCATGTTCTTTCCAGTGCCTACCAACGCCCTTATCAAGCGTCGATATGGCATAGACGCCCTCCCAAAGGCGTTTGCCTTTGACGTGTTGGAATCATCCTTGCTGGATCTAGTCGCCCTGTGGCGCGAAAGGAAGGTGTTTCTCAATGAGCATTACCGCAGCCTGCCGGAGATCATCGCCTTCTCCAACTCGAGGTTCTATTCCAATCAGCTCAGGATAATGACCCATGGTGCCGCCGCACCGGTGGGTGGCGCCTTTGAGGTCATTCACGTGCAAGGGGCACTCGAAGATGAGAACTCAGTGAACCAGAAGGAAGCTGATCTGCTCATCGCTGATTTGACGCGCCGGATGCGTGACCCGGCGTACGAAAACATGTCATTCGGCGTGCTATCGCTCTACAGGGAGCAGGCAGCCTACATAAGGGCCAAGCTTGAAGATATCCTAATTGATGACAGCACGTTAGCGACGAGGTCTGCGCGCGAACCACTAATCGCGTCCACGGTCGATGGCTTCCAGGGTGATGAACGGGATGTGATCTTCTACTCTTTCAGGTACGCCCCAAACTCGCACCCAGGCGTCGTACTAGCCATTCAGCAGGCGAATCGAGGTGAAAGCCGCATGAATGTCGCCTTCACCCGAGCGCGCAAGAAAGTGATCTGCTACACAAGCATGGACGTCAGCGAGTTCCCTGCGGGTTTAGTTCGAGACTTCTTGATTCACTGTAAGAACCCGAACTGCGGTCCCATCCCAGCGCTGAGCGTGCATGACAGCCCGTTCGAAGAGGATGTGTGCATGCTCCTTGAGCGGCGGGGCCTGAACGTAATACCCCAATATCCCGCCTGCGGATTCCGCATCGACCTTGTTGTGACCGACGCAAGCGGACGGCGCTTGGCAGTTGAGTGTGACGGGCGGTTTCACTACGATGACGCCGGCGAGTTGAGGATCGAGGACATCGAGCGCCAGCACATCCTAGAAAGAGCGGGGTGGCATGTCTTCCGTGTGCCCTCACGTAAGTACTGGCACAGCCGCGACCAGTGCATTGAGCAGGTTGTCCGTGTCCTGGCGGAGTTACCGGCCCCAAGCTACCACGCTCAAGTGAGTCCCGCGCGCCAGGCACCCACGCAGACGCCATTCGAGTGGGAAGTCGCCCCGACGGCCGTAGAGGCTGTCGCCAAGGAAGTTAGGCCACAAGTCAGGTCTCGGCTCAGACCCGCCCCAGCTATCCGTCAGACCACAAGCCCAAAGGCCTCCGCGGAGGCTGCCGCCTGGTACGCGCTGGCCAGATGGGCGAAGATGGATGATCACCTGACTCCGAAAGCTCGGAACTTAGCCTTCACGATTGGACAATACCACGAGAGCGCCAGGAAGCTCCCCGCAGAGCTTGAGGAAACTGCTCGCGTTCTTTGGGAGGCTGCTGAAGCACTGGGCTTCAGGCATAACCCATGACGGTGTGTGCTACGGGGCGATTCCAGAAGCGCATCAGAAGGGAAGTGACGGAAGCCCGCCCGCGAACCGGAGCCGGTCTCGCCGCCTGCATCCCCGCCATCCGGCAGTTCCTGGAGCGGAAGTGATTGGAAGGTCGTGCCGTCACTCTGGAGTCAGTCCTATCCGAGCCAGCTTGGCCCTGCCCTGTGTGAGCTCTACCATGCAGGCAAGCCAGCCCCCAGAACTGAGCCGCAGATGACAGGGTTGTGTATGCGAGTAGCGTTCTGTTTCTTTTTCTAGGAGGACACTATGGCTGAGTCTAACGTCGCGCTAAGAGGCGAGAGAATGATGACCACGAGAGAGCTACGGTCGCACATTGCTGCTGCGATGAGGCTTCAGAATGTGGGCGTACTGCTGGGAGCCGGTGCCTCCCATGAGGTCGGCGGTAAGACGATGTCAGAAGTGTGGACTGACTTCGAGCAATCCAGTCCCGACGGCCTTCAATGGCTGATAGCCGAGGGGTTCGTGACCAAGTCGGATGGCGACGCTGCCGGCGTGAACGTCGAGACTTTGCTGGACACATTGAGGACTGCCGAGGCCGAGTGGGAGAGGCAGAAGGCCAAAGGTCTAGACAAGCTCAGGTTGCATAGGTTGGCGCTCTTGAGGACTCTGGTCTCGGCTACACTGCTCGACAGGAAGCTATTTGGGCATCCGACGCGTTGCGACGACGCAGAGTCATTATCCACGCACCGCAAGCTCCTGGGTCGACTGGTCGCATCGAGACAGCCAGGGCAACCCGCCCCGTGGGCTTTCACCCTCAACTATGACTTGGCCTTGGAGTGGGCAGCCGAGTCGATGCGTCTCATGGCGATTAACGGCTTCAGCGGACTTCACAATCGGACATTCGCACCGCACAACTTCGACCTTGCCTATAGGAACGTCCTTGCCCGCGGCGAAGCAAGGTTCGGTTCTTATCACTTCTATCTGGCTAAGCTGCACGGCTCTCTAACATGGAGGCTGAACCAGGAGGGCCACGTGCGCGAGGTAGCATGCAATGCTATATGGGGAAAGTTGAAGAAGCTGGTAGACAACGAGGTCGGTGCGGAATGGCCGGATCTCGTAGTCATGCCGGGGACGTCAAAGTACATGCAGACCACAGACTACCTCTTCGGCGAGTTGTTCAGACGCCTCGGCGACTTCCTAGCCAGACCACAGACAACGATCTTGATAAACGGCTATGGTTTTGGTGACGTTCACGTCAACCGAGTGTTGCTAAGCGCGCTGCAGAACCCGACGCTACAGATGATCATCTACGCACCTGAGGTTTCGTTTGATAAGGCTGCCAAGATAGACGAAGTGTCCCTGGATAAGGCAGGCTCAGAGCTCAGCAAGTTCGTCAAGCTCCAATCGCCGCAGGTGACTGTGGTGGGTAACGCTGATCGCGCGCATTTCGAGGAGTTCGTCCGCGACCTCCCTGAACCGACCCTCCTCGATGAGTTCAGCGAACGAGCTAGGGCCTTGCTAGCTCCACTTCTGAAGTTGTCAGCCGTCAACGAGACCACAGACGACGATGAGATGGAGAACGGCATCGGGCCACAAGAGGTACGGCGGGGACGCATCGACTTATGAGAGGCAGGTCGGCCGTAGGCTACGTTGTGAAAGTCGACGGGGCCACCATAGTCCTCAATCTGCTTGAAACACACAAAGGGCAGGTGGCCGCGCACGAGGGCGGCGTTTCTTCGGTAGCCCAACCAGGAGATTACCTGGGCATCCCGACGGGTGCCCTTCTAGTCATCGTGAAGGTGCAGTCCGTCGAGTTCATGGAGCCGCGCGAAGCACACACGCGCGGTGTCGGTACAACAGAGTCGTTCGACGAGCCTCTAAGACAAATGAGCACGGCGTCTATTGGGTATATCCAAAGAGAGAATGGAGCGCTGCACTTCGTGGCCGAATCATGGAAGCTGCCAGCGCTCGGCGCGGAGGCGTTCCCTTTGTCCGACGCAGAACTGCACGTGGCCCTACATGCACTGCCAGCGAACGACAGGCCGCTCAGCCTCGGATGGGATGCTCGCTCTGGAACTGCAGAGGTCGTCGTCGGCATCAACTCACTGCTCTCGCGGCACTCGGCCGTACTGGGCGGTACTGGCCAAGGCAAGACGCACTTCGTGGCAGCTCTAGCCCAACAGCTGTTCACTCTCCCGCGTTCGCGCATTATCATATTCGACGTGAATGGTGAGTACGCGCCTGCGGTATCTGGACTAGGGGTACGTGTTAAGGTAACCAAACTCGGAAGCGGCTATCGGATTCCCTACTACGCACTTGGCCGCAATGGTCTTGCGCGGCTGGTGCTGCCCAGCGACCGGGCACAGATGCCTGCTTTCCGGTTTGCGGTCGAGCATCTGCAATACGTTGTAGCGGACAAAGAAGGAGCGCGACTCACTGATCGTGACTCCAACGAGCTCTTTGACGACTGCCGGAACTCTGGCGCGGACCTCGCGCTGAAGGCACTCGAAGACATCAGGTCCAACAAGGCCAAGAAGGCGGATCAATGGCCTCACATGCGGGCGCTGTCCTGTCTTGCGGCTGAGTGGTACGTACTCAAGAGAGACAGAAACAACGTCCCGACACGGGATGCCTTTCTCTATGGACACGTCTGCTCGCTAGTCAATCGCATACGTGGACTCACGGAGGACCCCAGGTTCCTCGATGTGGTCGACGTTGAGGGAGGTGAGCCCTGTGACGCGCAGCTCGACTGGACATGTGAGAGCCGCATGATGGTAGAGAAGTTCTTCGGAAAGAAAAGGAGCGGCAAGAGGGGGTGGCGTGTACACCTCGTGGACCTAAGCTCAGTCACAAAGGACTTGATGCCATTTGTCCTAGGCTCACTCTTGGAAGCGTATGCATCCGAGATATTCAAGCGAGGTCCTGGAAAGACGCATCCCACGCTGCTCATCCTAGAGGAGGCACACCATTACCTAAGGGAGTTGCCCGGCGAAGAGGAGGGCGTCCGTCAGGCGCTGGCCTACGAACGGCTGGCCAAGGAAGGACGGAAGTTCGGACTCTCGCTGATGGTATGTACGCAGAGGCCAGGCGAGCTGTCGCCGACTGTCTTGGCTCAATGTGGCACTTGGTTCGTATTCAGGCTTACGAATGAAGCAGACCAGAAAGCGGTGTCCTCGGGTGCCGAAGTTGCGGACAAGCTGACACTCAAGGAGATACCTGGTCTGCCGAGAGGGCAGGCAGTCGTGATGGGCAACGCAGTTCCGTTCCCTCAACGAGTCTCGGTAGTGCGGCCTGACCCAGAACCCAAATCGGACGACCCGCGCTTCGTGAAGGAATGGAGTGAAGCAGGATGAGGAGACGCACATCATGTCCACCAACTCAATACTGAACGGCCCCGTCCGGGATCGCGCAAGGACCCAACTCGCAGCCCTTGGCCGATGGCTTGACGACTTCTTGGCGTCGCGGGCGCGGCCGTTCAGAACGCTTGTGCCAAGCAAGCTACCCACGACCGGTGGGATTTATGCCATCTCTATCACGCGTGGGCCTTACGCAGGAATCGTGTATGTCGGGACAACCAAGAACTTGCGCCAACGCCTGTACCAGAATCACCTGATGGGAGACAAGCACGCTTCGCAGCTTCGCAATGCCTTGGTGCACTTTGACTGCGCGTATGACCACGATGAAGCCAAGCGCTTCATGAGAGAGAGCTGTGGGTACCGTTTCTTCGAGGACACGAACGAGAAGGAGCGCCAAGTTAAAGAGGCCTTTGCCATAGCAGCGCTACGACCGGAGTTCTCTATCTACAAGGGTAAGGAGCATTGAGTCAAAGGACCATGACTGGAGGATTCGGTGGCGCTTCCTGATGCGCAAGCGCTGTACGTTGGGTTGTGTGGAGCCATCATGGCCAAGCACAGTGTGTGGGAGGGGACATGGGAACCTACAGTCGCCGAGTACCTGTACGCGCTCGGTCGATCCGAGGACATGCAATGCCAAACCGGACCGACTACGGCCAACTGCCCGCGACCCGAGACCAACAGCCATGAATGGCTGTGGGACTTCCTTCTCACTAAGGGAAAAGTTGGTGCCGACGGTTTCCAGTCAGTAGAACTTGCGTGTGAATACGAATGCCAAGCCAGCCTCCCTGCGATACGATACGACTTTCAGAAACTCCTGGCGTCGAAGAGCCCCAAACTCATCTTCGTTGGGTTTGCAGGGACGACCTATGAGAGGAGCGTGAGGCCCAGGTTGGAGGCACTCAAGAGTGACGTGAGGAACTACCCTCTGGATGAAGACCAGGAACTTCTGGCGGTCATCGTGAAGGAGCCAGGTCGCGGTGATCCCGCGGGTTCATTCGGCACTGCGTACGGGCTTGCCTTTACCACAGGCAGGGAAGCTGTGGAACTAGGTCCGACTGTGCTAATCCACTCTGCGGGAGAACCGGTCGGGAAGGCATCTGGCCAACTCCTTTCGGGGTAATGATGGACAGTGGGCTGGTTGATAAACACCGTTCTTTAGAACCCGCGAGGGAAACTCCCCCATTATCCGGTCGCTGGCTAAGTCGCCCTGACTAGAATCGGCGACGTCTCGGGCTGGCTCAAGGACGAGCTGGTCGGGTACGAGGTGAACGAGCGCCACGATGAGCCAGGTTGAGGTCAAGGTTGAGGTTGAGACCGGCTCGGCCTAAGCCTTAACCTTAGCCTTTCCTCATGGGGTCGCGTAGCTTCTATGAGGGCTGGGACTCGAACCGGCCGAATGTCGCCAACTTCATCAACATAGGAGTCGGCACGGACGCCCGGAAGTTTATCCTGCAATCGGTCGGCCGGGGCGTGAGGATTGAGCCGCTTCAAGGGCGACGCCAGCGGCTGAAGTTCCTCAACAACGCCGGGCTGCTTGCGAAAGGCGTCTATGGGCAGATTCAGGATGACGCGCAGGCAGACATCGTTCATCGTTGGTTCGTACAACGTTGTTCGTGGCCGGAAGCGATGAACGAATCCGCCGAGCAACGAACTTCGACGACCGAGTGATGGGCACGAATCGGGATGCTTGCCGAAGTAGACAGTAGACAGAATACAGCATTCAGGGATACGACCTGCATGCTGCGTGCTGTATGCTGCATACTGCCCGAAGTAGACAGTAGACAGGATACAGCACACAGGGATTCCGCCGTTTCTGGGTCGGCAGCATTCCGGAGTTCCTGCAGAAGGTCGGCGCGGCGAAGTCCCGGTAACGACACAGGTAATCCCTGGCGCTCGGCGCGGGCAGGGCCGCACCGATTGCAGAGCAGGCAGGGAAGGGTAAAATCGTAGCCGTGAAGACACCAATTCCAAAGCGGGGACAGTCCCGGCACCGCGAAAATGGGGACAGTCCCAGGGAGGGGACACGTCCACGGAGCGACGCGAGAAGCTTACTTCGAAAGCGGGGACAGTCCCTCGGAGCGCCTGCATCAAACACGGCGCGGTACAGTCCCCGTTTTCGCAGCATACCCGGCGAGCTGTGTCGCATCGTGACCGACGATGGCTTGGAACTCAGTGGGATGTACCAACCCGCTGGGACGAGGGACGAGGGACAAGAGACGAGGTTTTCGGGCCCTAATCCCCAGCCCCTAGCCCCTAGTCCCTTCTGCCTGGTTCATGTTCACGGGTGGGATGGGAACTTCTATGAGAATCGGTTCATAGACTACGCGGCGGACGCATGCCGACGGAGCGGCATCTCATTTGCGGCGTTCAATAACCGCGGACACGACTATATTGCAGACGTACTGAGGAGTCGGAGAAACCAGATATCAGAAACCAGAAACCAGAATTCAGAATTGCGCGAGCGGGAACCGGAGCTCGACTTTCCTCAGACAGAAGTTGCAGACATGCTGCGGAGTCGGAGAAACCAGAAGTCAGAAACCAGAAACCAGAATGTAGAACTGGAGACAAAAGAGGGAGACGGCTCAAGTCAAAAGGCAAAGGCCAAAAGCCAAAAGCCAAAGGTGGCGGAGCGGCTGGACTATGTGCAGGTGGGAGGGATGTTTGAGCGTTTTGGCGACTGCTTGCCGGATGTGAAGGCGGCGGTGGACTTCGCTGAGTCGCGCGGCTGCCGGAAGGTGTTTCTGCAGGGGCACAGCCTTGGCGCGATGAAGGTCGTCCATTACCTTGCCAGGACGCGCGACCCTCGCGTCGCCGGGCTCATCCTGCTTTCTCCGGCTGATACGCAGGGCTGGATTCATGAGAAGTTGGGCGCGACGTTCCCCAAGGCGCTTGCCTATGCCAAACGATTGGTTCGGCAGGGGCGGGAGACGGAGTTGATGCCTCCGCGGTTCTATGAGGGCCCGGTTTCCGCGCGGACTTTCGTTGAAGCCTATGGCCCGAAGTCGCTGACCGGCATCTTCAACATCAGCCGCACCGACCAGGAGGAGTTTCCGGAACTCGCGGCGGTCGAGGTGCCCGTATTCCTCGCGGTCGGTACGGTCGAGGAGTACTTTGTCGGCCCGGCGCAAGGCTTCGTCGAGGGGATTGCCGAGTGCCTTGATAACTGCCTGTCGTTTTCCGGTGTCGTCATCGAGGGCGCGCCGCACAATTATCTTGAGCATGAGCAGGCTTTGGCGGCCGAACTCGGAGATTGGCTGAGGCAGAGGATGGCAGAGCGATAGACCGCCATGGATGGACAAACCAGAAACGGGAGATCGGAGTTCAGGGTCGGGGCCGAAGTTGCCGACCACGGATTAACACGGATGAACACAGATGGATGCGGACCTTCGCTTCCGGTCACTAGACCCCTAGATTCCTTGAATCCTCGACCCCCGTCCTCCTTAATTCTGCATTCTGAGTTTACTATTGTCAGGAGCTGAGTGATGACCGACATATTTGCCGTATTGCGGGAGCGGGCGTTTGAGAGGATGGAGAAGGCGCCAGCAGAGGATTTCCTGGTCAGGGGCATATGGAGGGTGGAACTGGCGTTCAAGCCCAATCCGGCCGAGCGGACATTCAAGTACACGTTCTGGCTGGCGATGACGCGCGGGCAGGGCTGCTGCTACTGCACCGGCGACGACCAGCGGGGCCGCGAGCTGGTAGGACACGACGTGCGGGAACTGGTCGGAGAGAAGACGTGCATTTCCATCGCGGCATTGGATTCGCTCTACGCAACCATGGAGCGCAGGCCGGCGGCCAGCTTCCAGTTGGTCGGGACACCGATACAGAAGACTGACGCGCGGACCGAGATCATCCTGCATGAGGCCGAGCGACTGGTCTCGGGCATCTGCTCGCGCCCGGCGCGGGTGGTGAATGTCGGACTGGTGGGGAACATCGTGCGGGACCTGGTGGCGCGCGGCTACGACGTGCGGGCGAGCGACATGGAGCGCGACACGGTCGGCACCAAGGTTCACGGCGTGCTGGTCGAGGACGGCACCAGGACGTATGACCTTGTGCGTGAGTCCGACCTCGCTATCGTCACCGGCATGACCATCGCTACCGATTCGCTTGAGCTCATCGTGGAAGAGGCAAAGAAGGCCGGGACCAAGCTGCTCGTATTCGCCGAGACCGGCGCCAACTTCGGCGAGGAGTACTGCCGGAGCATCGGCGTGGATGCGGTCGTGTCCGAATTGTTCCCGTTCTATATCTTCCAGGGGACGAGCACAATCGAGGTATACCGCAGGGCATAGGACAAACCAGAATTCAGAAATCAGAAACCACAATGCAGAATTCTAGGAACGCGGATGGAGAAAGCAGAAGTCAGAAGCCAGTGACCAGAATTCAGAATGCCCGCAACGACATGCTGAGAGAATTGGGGCCGGTAGTTCTAGTTTCTGGTTTCAGTATTCTGAATTCACTATTGTCCGAGGCAGCGTATGCGCTTTGATGATTTCTTCGTGAAGGATGGCCGGTTCGTGGCGGATGGCGTGACGCTGGAGGAGATTGCGGCCAAATACCAGACTCCGCTCTACCTCTACTCAGCCACGGCGATCAGGACGAAGCTACGGCTGCTGAAGCAGAGCTTCCCCGCGTTCGACATCTGCTATTCACTTAAGTCAAATCCAAACCCGTCGGTCTGCGACATCCTGAGGCGTTCCGGTTCCGGCGCCGAGGTCAGCTCGCCGAAGGAGCTCGCGACGGCACTTGCCGCAGGGTTCACTCCCGAGAATATCGTCTATGTGGCGCCGGCCAAGAGTGCGGCCGACGTCGAGCAGGTGCTGCGGGCCGGCGTTCACGCAATCGTCGCCGATTCGGCCTCAGACCTCGAACTGATCGAGGCTGCCGCACGCAGCTTGGCGGTGAGGCCCCGAGTGCTCCTTCGTATCAACACGAAGGAGTCGCAGCCCGAAGCCAAGGAAGTGATGGTCGGCGGCCCGAGCAAGTTCGGGTTCGACGAGGAGCGCGTCGTGACGGACGTGACCGGAGCAAAGCTGGAAAACGCCAGAATCGCGGGAATCCAGGTCTACTCGGCAAGCCAGGTGCTGGACAAGGTGTGGCTCGGGACGCACATCGAATACGTGTTCAAGCTGGCGCGGCGGCTGAGCCTGGAAATCGGGTTCAAGCTGGAGACCGTTGACTTCGGAGGCGGGTTCGGCGTGCCGCAGAACGAGGGCGACACGGAGCTGGACCTGGCCGGGCTGGCCGAGGCCGTGTCCGCGTCGCTGGCGGCGTTTCGTGCTGAGAATCCAAACTGCCGGTTGCTCTTCGAGAGCGGGCGATTTCTCGTGGCCGAGGCAGGCGTGTTTGTCACCCGCGTGGTGCGGGTGAAAGAGTCACGGGGCCGGGTGTTCGCAATCTGCGACGGCGGCATGAACGCGTTTTCGCGGCCGGTGTTCATGCGCATCAGGCATCCGGCCCGACTTCTCAACCGGCTAGATGAGGGACGAGGGGCGGGGGACGAGGGACGAGGGTTGAGGCGGGTGGACGTGTGCGGCCCGATTTGCACGCCGCTGGATTGCATCGCCAAGGATGAACACCTGCCGATGCCGAAACCCGGCGACCTCGTGGGCCTGCTCAACGCGGGCGCATATGGCTATACGATGAGCCTGCTCGATTTCATGAGCCGGGGACGACCGACAGAACTAGTTGCAGACGCTGGCGAGTTACGCAGAGCGTAGCCGGTCCGACAACTCAGGATTCAGAAGCCAGAAGTCAGAACCAGCAATGCATCGGACAATAGTGAAATCAGAATACTGAAACCAGAAATCAGAATTGCCGACCGGGCTGCAGCTTCGCTTCTCGGTTCCATCATTCTGCATTCTGGTTTCTGATCTCTGAATTCTGCTTTGTCCGAACCGCTAGCGTATGATTCTCGCGCCGGCGCGGTCGAGCGCCGGAATGAGCAGCAGCGAGTCATAGGGCACACCCAGCCAGTCTTTCTCCTCCATGTATCCAGCCAGGTTCTGCGGCAGGGCGTTTCTCAGGCGCAGGGCGAAGTACCAGTTCCAGATGCCGTCGGTGAAGGAGAAGTCCGGCCGCGAGGAGAAGCCCATGCTGCGGAGCGGAATGCTCTCCAGCTCTGGTGAAAGTCCTAGCCACAAGTTGACCGCCGCAAGCGTATTCCGAGTGTGGTTGTTCGCGTAGTGGGTCGCAACGGCCATCAGTTCAAGGAAGCGGCCTACGTCATCGCCTCGCGTGGCGATGGTTGATTCGGTCGCGGCAACGACAGTGCCAGGGCGGTCTTCGAACCGACCCGGCGGCAGGATGTCGGTGCGGCCGATGGCCGGACACCCGCGGAGCGAGCTTACCCAGGTTGCCGCCGGCTCCTGAAGTAAGGCCGCGTCGAATCTGCCATACGAGAGCTCCGTTGCCAGCTCAGCACGGTCATCTGCCTGAATGAGCTGGACGTCTTTCGTTCCCAGTTCCCCGACGCCAAACCCCTGCCTGCTTGAGTGTGGAGTGCTGCCGGGTAGGGTTGTTGAGTAGATTATGCCATCGCATTCGAGCGCCTGCGCGAATCCCAGTGCTGCCATCGAGTACTGGCCCAGGTAGCCGATTAGCACCGGCCGGTTCTGCGCCTTGGCCCACGCGGCGAACTCTTTCCAGTTCCTGGCTGGAACAGAACGATTGACGACAAGCACGTCGCTGGCGCGTTGAAGTGGAGCTATGATTCTTACCGGCTGCCCCTGGATGACTGCCGCGAGCACGTCCTCGGATGCCAGGATCCCGACCTGCGCGCGGCCGGATAGCAGCGCGGCAAGGACCGCCGAATCGCTGCCGCAGTAGGCCAGGCGTAACTTGAGAGTGTTGCTCTTCCCGTCTATCAGCGAGTAACTCAGCCGTGGCTCGGCTTGCCTCAGGAACAGGCCGTAGCGGGCGCTGAAGTCCTTCGGGTACAGGCAGGCGTCGAACAGCGGCGCCGCGTGGTCATCGAGGTGATAGGCCACGGTCAATTCGGGCGCGGCCGCGACTGTGCCGGCAAGCAACAGCAGTGCGGCAGCGATTCTGCCTGCACGTTCGAGCGGTCGGGGGTCTTTCTTCACCATGTGTTCAGAAGCGTTGCGCATAGTCCGAGCCGGCAGGCACAGGCCAATATAGCGCAGGTCTCACGAGGGTCAATCGATGGCGGAAACGGCCGCTTGACTGTTGCACGCGGCTGCGCATACTTGAACCGAAGGCACCGACATCATGAGCGTCATTCCACCATCGGACCCGTTCGAAACGCTGGCCGCCGGATACGACGCCTGGTACGACGGCAAGGGCCGGCTGGCGTTCGAGATCGAGCTGGCCGCACTACGGCCGCTGATGGCTGATCTCCCCAGGCCCTGGCTCGAGGTCGGGGTCGGCACCGGCCGGTTTGCTCAAGCCCTGGGTATCCCGTTCGGCATCGACCCGTCCCCGGCCCTGCTCGCCCTGGCGCGTCAGCGCGGGATTGAGGTGCTGTACGGCGAGGGAGAGGAGCTGGTGTTCCGCGCCGCCAGCTTCGGCACTGTATTCCTGCTCACGACGTGGGAGTTTCTTTCAGACCCGCTAAGGGTGTTGCGGCAATGCCGGCGAGTGCTCAGGCCCGAAGGCCGGCTGGTCAACGCGTATCTCGACCGTGACGGGAAGTGGGGATCGAGCTACCTCGAACGGGGCCGGCAGGGCCATCCTTTGTTCAGCCACGCCCATTTCGATCGGTACGAGGATGTGGCGCGCCTGACCGAACAGGCCGGGTTTGAGATATTGAACACGGTATCGACCCTGTTTCGAGGCCCGGGCGAGACCCTCGCCATGGAAGAAACTCGCCCCGGCTTCGTGCGCGGGGCGAGCTTTGTGGTTGTTGTCGCGTCGCCGCGGCTAGTCGGCCTTGACTAGCTTCACCGACTTAATGTAACCAGCGCACTGCAGCCGGCAGTAGTAGACGCCGCGACCGACACGCTGCCCGGAGTTGTCGGTGCCGTTCCAGACAACCTGATTGGAGGTTGCCGGCAGCGTTCGGACCAGTCGACCGTCTACCGAGTAGATGCCGAGCTCGGCCGGAGCTGCGTGCGGCAGGCTGAGGCGGATTGTGGTTTGGGCACCAAGCGGGTTCGGGCTCACACGAAGGAGGGCGTTGGCTACGACACGTTCAGAGTCTTTCGTACCGGCGGACAGCGGTCCGTACAGCTCAATAGGATAGCCGGACGTCAGGTCCCGCCCCGCCAGTCCCGGGTAGTCGGGTGCGTAACGTTCAGCCCGGAATACGGAGTTCGTGCTGTCTTTCGGCACGTAGCCTTGGCGCTGGGGGCCACATCCCGTGACCGGGTTCACGTAGCGCCAGACAACGTGGGTGTCGGCGGTGACTTCGGCCAGCGTGCCCAGTTGACCAAGGCTGGTCAGCGTGTTGCCATTGGGCAGCCTCTGCGCGCCTCCCATGTACGGCGTGTAGAAGCTGCTCGGCGGGCTGGCGCGGTAGATCCAGCTCTGTGCGGTCGGGCCGAACGGCTCGTACGGCGACGGCCGCGGATAGGCGCCGGCGCTGTCGCAGGCGGGGATGAACTCCTCGACCGTGGAGTAGCTGCTGTCTTCAGGATGGCGTCCGCCGGTGAAGTAGCAGGGACGATCCCGGCCATTGTTGAAAACCATGATGTGCCCGGCACCGGGCAGACCGGGCTCGATCCAGCGAGCGTTGTGCTGGTAGTAGAACTTCTGGTCGGAAGCGTCCCCGGCGTCGTAGTTCCGGGGGTTGCCCCAGCGGTAGAGGATATCTCCGCCCATGCCCTGTCTGCCGCCTGAGTGCCCGTGCGCCTCTTCGGTCGTCGTGCTGTGGTCGATGACCATCACCTCGCAGAGCTGGCGCACGCTGATGAGTATCTGGTCGAACTGCGGATTGTAGTCAACCGCGTTGGTGTGGTTCCAGTCGGCCGAGCCCCAGCGGTCACAGGCGGCAAGAGCGTTTATGTCCACCAACTCCGGATGGTCGGCCACGACCCCGTAGTTCGCCTTGGTATGGTCGTAGTCCTGTACCAGGTGATCCCAGATGTGCCATTCCCAGACAATGCTGTCGGTGGACGGGTCCACTTCGATGATGTGGTCCGGCCAGAGCATGCCCTGCCAGAGCCTGGCCGGGTTGCGGCCCGCAGCGATGGCTTCGTTCCGGGTCTTGCGTTCCCAGGCAATCATCAGCACGTGGCCGTTCGGGAGCCGCTTGATGTCGTGGTGCAGGCAGTGCACGCTGTCGGAGTACGGGAAGGACCAGACGAGGTTGCCGTTCCAGTCGAACTCCTCGACACGACCGCCGGCGCCGGGAGTGCAAAAATACTGGTTACCGACGTTCGCAGAGCGCAGCAAGTCGCCATTCTCAAGCAAGTAAGCCGCAAGCCCGGGCATGAACCAGCTCCGCCACGAGTGGACGAGGCGTCCCTTGTCGTCGACCAGGTAGGTATGATTCGACAGGCACGGAGCAAAGATAGTGTAGCCGGCAGATGCCGCGCTGTCGTCCTGCAGCAGGCCGATGGTTGTCCTTTCGGCCGAGAGCTCGCGCACGTAGCCGCGGATGGAGTCATCGGTACTTATCAGGTCGTTCCAGGTTGGAACCCGCACGCCGACCGACTCGCCGAAATGGAGCGCGTTCTCGTTGCCTTCGTTGTCCGGCTGGCCCGTGGACCAGTTGCGAAAGCCGAAGGGTTCGGGCGTGACCCACCGCCAGCCGCTGTCCGGCTCATGCGAACCGGACGGCTGGTAGCCGCCAAGCCACGGTCCGGCCAGCGTGCCGGACCCGGGTCTCCGGTACCAGTACGCACTCGAATCAAGCAGAGAGAAGACGAAGTCGTTTTCATCCTGGGAGGTCAGGGTCGCGAGGTAGCCGCCGTCATTCTGCGCCTGGATGCGGGCGCCGTCCCACGTGATGCCGCCGGGCACGGCCACTGCCTCGTAATAGTGGATTGTACCGTCGGGATTCAGCCATGGTTCCGGTTGAGCGAGGGCAGGGCCGGCAAGAAGCGCGGACAAAACGACCCAGGCCGGTACGAGCTTGCCGGGAACCAGTTTCGTCATGACCGGCTACGCAGCCCCGTGCGCGTCAGCGGCCGCGCCGCTCCGCGCGACAGCAGGGTCGGGCGTTGGGAAACGACCGGCCCCGAAGAACGACAAGTGCCGATAGGCCTTGACATGAAACCGAGTCTCGTAGAGACAACCGATTCTAACTTCGGGCGCAGCCCTGTCAAGCTCGTCCGGGGCGGTGTCCGGGGCGGTGCTGGCCGAGGCCGGAAGTGACTGGAATTGAAGCCGGCCCCTCAGGGCCGGAACTTGCGGGCTGGTGAGGCATGTCTAACTGGCGCGCTTCGACGGCAGACCGGCGGCCAAGTCACTCGATGACGAGCTTGCGTTCTGCCGAGCCGCGACTCGACTCGAGCCGGAGCAGGTAGACACCCGGGGAGAAGGACGAAGTTCGAAGGACGAATGACGAAGCGTGGGAATCGGAGACCGCAGACGGGAGGGCGGACGATGAGAACACCTGCCGGCCGAGGGCATCATACATTTTCAGGGTGGCCGAAGCGCCGCCCGGCAGCGAGTATTCGATGCGTGCGATCCCGCCCGCCGGGCTGGGCGCCACCCGGAAAGCGATGTGGTCGGGCGAAGGCCGGCTTCCCTCGGCTATTCCGGACGTCACGTGGCCAAGGGAGTCGGTCTTAATCAGCAGAAGGCTGTCGGGCGTGCCGGCCGAGTCGCACGTGCCGGCGACCACGTAGCCGCCATCGGCGGTCTGCTCGACATCAACGCCGACCTCATCTCCCGAGCCGGGCAGGACCGAGGTCCAGACCGTGTCGCCTTGGGCGTTGGTTTTTACCAGCCAGGCCCGAGTGGAGTCAGTCCAGCCAATCTGCCCGGCGATCGCAAAGCCGCCGTCTCTGGTCGCACACATGGCTGTTGCCTGACGAGCCGCAAACGTGTCCGCGACGTGTCGCGTCCAGACCGTGTCGCCGCGGGAGTTCGTGCGCAGCATGTAGAGGGCGCGGTTGCCGGTCAAGGTGTCGAACATGTACCCGACTGCAAGAAAGCCGCTGTCCGCCATCTCCCGCACGTCGTTGAGCATCGGGCCGACCGGGCCGTTGTACAGCCTGGTCCAGACCGTGTCGCCGCCGGGCTTGAGTCGGACCAGGCGCACGTCGGTCGTAGAGTAGTTGGTCGCTTCACCGCAGAGGATGTAGCCCGAGTCGCTGGTCTGGGCAGCGCCAAAGGCCCATGACATGGACATGGTCGGTTCGTGGTAGTGGCGCGCCCATTGCTGGTTGCCGTCCGCCGACAGCTTGATGGCGCCCATGTTGTACGGGGACGAATCCGGAATCCGGCCGGCCACAAGGCAACCGCCGTCGAAGGTCGGCGTGAATGCAGAAAGCTGGCCGCCCCAGGCAGACCGGTACTCCCAGACCGAGTCACCTGACGCATTGTACTTGCGTACCAGGATTTTCGCGCCGGACTCGGCCAGCAGCGCGTAGCCGCCGTCCGACAGCCGGCAGGAGAGACCGCCATTTGCGTCCAGATTGAGGATGCGCTTCACTGAGGTCGTGTCGCCGCGGTAATCAGTGCGGGCGAGCACGACACCGAAGATGCTGGTGGATTCCTGCAAGCCGCCGCTGATGACGTACCCGCTGTCTGTGAGCTGGGCTACGGAGCGGCCCGCATCCTGTGTGTACCAGTGCCACTGGCGGTGGAAGGTGACCGTTGCCTGTGCCGGCCCGGGCAGCAGGAGCAGGGCTATTGCGATTCCAGTGATAGCGCCTATACGCACAGTTAGAGTCTAGCTGGCGCGGCCATGGCGTCAAGCCGGCAACGGGAAGCGGGGCCGGTTACTGGAGGACCAGTTTCCGGACTGCGGAGCTACCGCCGGACGCGAGCCGGAGCAGGTAGACACCCGGGGGAAAGGACGAAGTTCGAAGGACGAAGGACGAAGTGCGGGAACCGGAGACCGAAGACCGGAGACCGGATGATGCGAATACCTTCCGGCCGAGGGCATCGTACATCGTCAGGGTGATGCGGGACGCATCGTTGCCGGGCAGGGAGCAGGCGATGCGGACGAGACTGCTCGCGGGGTTTGGCTCGACTGACAGGACGATGCGACCGGAGACCGCGAGTGGCTTGTCCTCAGCAATGCCATATGCCACATAGCCCAGCGAGTCAGTCTTGATCAGCAGCATGCTGCCGCCGCCTGCGTCCGATGTGCCGGCAATCACGTAGCCACCGTCGGCGGTCTGCTCGACATCATTGCCTACCTCATGTCCGGAGCCGGGCAGGACCGCGGTCCAGACCGTGTCGCCCAAGGCGTTGGTCTTGACCAGCCAGGCGCGAGCTGAGTCACCCCAGTCCGCGACGCCGATGACGGCAAAGCCGCCGTCGCTGGTTGCGCACATGGCCGCTGCCTGAGCAGCCGCACCCGCGGGCGCGAGGCGGCGGGTCCAGACCGTGTCGCCGGCCCCGGCTGTGCGCATCATGTAGAAGGCATTGCGGCCCGAGGTGTCGAACACGTACCCGACGGCAAGGAAGCCGCTGTCGGACATCTCCCGCACGTCGCTGAGCATCGGGCCGACCGTGCCAGCGTAGATTCTGGCCCAGACCGTATCGCCGCCCGGCGTCAGCCGGACCAGTCGCAGATAGGACCCCATATAGTCATTCGCGTCACCGCAGAGGATGTAACCTGAATCGCGGGTCTGGGAAGCGCCGTAGGCAGAGGACGCGGAAACCGTTGGGTCGTAATAGCAGTGCCTCCATTCCTCGTGGCCATCCGCTGCCAGCTTGATGGCGCCCATGGAGTAGGCCGTGTCAGGAATCCGACCGGCCACAAGGCAGCCGCCGTCGAAGGTCGGCATGAGAGCAGAAATCGGGCCGCCCCACGCAGACCGGTACTCCCAGGCTGAATCACCTGCCGCACCGTACCTGCGTACCAGAATCTTCGTCGCGGACTCAGCCAGCAGCGCGTAGCCACCGTCCGGCAGGCGGCATGAGAAGCCGCCGATTGAATCCAGATTGAGGAAGCGCTGCACCGAGGTCGTATCGCCGAGATGGTCGATGCGGGCGAGCACCACGCCGTAGAGACCGGAAGATTCCTGCACCACCCCGCTGGTGATATACCCGCTGTCGTTGAGCTGCGCGGCTGAGCGGCCGTCGTCGGCCTTGTACCAGTGCCACTGCCGGTGAAAAGTCGTCGCTGCCAGCGCAGGCAGCGCGAGCACAAGCAATGCTCTGGCTACCCGGCCGGCAGCGACCATCTAAGGTTCGCTAGCGACGCAAGCGCTATTCCGTCTTGACCAGCTTCGTCGCGGCGCTGGAAGCTGGACCATGGAGCCGGCAGTAATAGATGCCGCGCGCGACCTGCCTTCCGGCATTGTCAGCGCCGTCCCAAACTACCTGATCGCCCGTGGTCGAGAAGCTTCGAATCAGCCGTCCGTCAACCGAGTAGATGCCGATGGCGGCCAGCGTCTTCTGCGGCAGACTGAAGCGGATTGCGGTGCGCCGGCCAAAGGGGTTTGGTCTCGCGGCCAGCCCGACGCGAACTCGGCCCGCGACCGGTGCTTGCGCCAGGCCAGTGTACTGCTTGGTCTGATAGACCTCGATCGGGTAGCCGGGCGTCAGGTCGTGGCCCTGCAGCCCGGCGTAGTTTAGCGGGTAGCGAGGCGATCGGTGGACGATGGTCTTCAACGTCCATTGGTCGGTGTGAGCAATCGTATCGCCCTGATTCAGCGGTGTAGTATCGATGACCGGACTTCTATACCACCAGGTCAGGACACTGTCCGCGCCGATCTCAAAGAACCGGCCCTTGGTGCCCTCGCAAATCAGTGTGTGGCCATTCGGCAGCCGCTGGGCGCTGCCCACCTGCGGCGTGTAGAAGGACGTTGGCGGCGTGGCGATGTACTGCCAGCTCGGACCCGTAGGGCCGTACCGCTGGCCGGGTCCCAGCGTCGGGTAATGGCCGGTAGAGTCCACCGGCGGGGTGAACTCGATAATCGTCGTGTAGAGCGAGTCCCTGCGCTGCAGGCCGTTGTCTACGACCATGATGTCGCCCGCGCCCCGCAGGCCGGACCGAATCCACTGACAGTTGTGCTGGGCGTGGAACAGCATGTTGCTGCTGTCGCCACGGCGGTAGGCTTGGGGGTTGCCCCACCGGTAGAGCAGGTCGCCGCCGTGGCCATAGCGGCCGCCGGTGTGAGTGGCTGCCTGTTTGGTTGTCGTGCCGTGGTCGAGGACCCAGATTTCGTTGAACCCGCGGGCGCTGAACATAATCTGGTCGAACGCCGAGTCATAGTCAAGGGCGTTCGCGTGAATCCAGTCGGCCGCCTGCGGTGAGTAGTTGGTGGTCCAGTTCAGGTCGATGAGCTCCGGGTGGTTACCAACGACGCCGTAGTTCAGCTTGGTCGAGTCGTAGTCCTGGACAAGGTGGTCCCAGATGTGCCATTGCCAGATGATGCTGTCGGTCGCAGTGTCGACCTCGATTACCTCCTCGGACCAGAGCTTGCCCTGCGTCAGCTTGGTCGTGTCGCGTCCCGCCGCGATCGCCTGCGCCTTTGTCTTCAGCTCCCAGGCAATCGCCGCCACGTGTCCGTTGGGCAGCCAGATGGCGTCGTGGTGTAGACAGTGGGTGCTGTCGGAATAGTCGAAGGACCAGGCCTTATTGGCGTTCCAGTCGAGGAGCGACACGCGTCCGCCGTTGAGGAAGCTGGGGTTGCTCAGGTTGCCGATCTGGGACAGCAGCCCGTTGGGGAGCAGGTAGAGCGCTCCCACAGTCTTGTCGGCGGCGCGCCAGCGGTGGATGCTGCGGCCATTATTGTCGATCAAGTAGATGTCGTGGCCGTTGTTGTTGCCGAACAGCGTGTAGCCCGCATAGGCCGAGGTGTCCCAGTACCGAAGCCCGACCGTGGTCGAATCGGCCGAGAGCTCGCGCACGAAGCCACGAATCGAGTCGTCGAGGCTGCTCAGGTCGTCCCAGTGCGGTGACCGTACCCCGACCGACTCGCCGAAGTGCAATGCGTTCTCACTACCACCCTGGTTGTCCGGCTGGCCCATGGACCAGTTGCGATAACCCATGCTCTCATTCGTGACCCAGTGCCAGCCGCTGTCCGGGTCAGAGTAGCCGAAGTACTTCGAGCCGCCGAGCCACGGGCCGGCCAGTTTGTTGGTGCCGAACCGCTGATACCAGTAGCGGGCCGAGTCAATCAGACTGAATACGAAGTTGTTTTCGGCCTGCGACGTGATGGTCGCGAGGTAGCCGCCGTGACCGAGCGCCGAATCCCAGGCGACGTTCCAATTGATGCCTGACGGCGTGTTTATCGCATCATAGTAGTGGATGCTCCCGTCCGGGTGGACCCATGGCTCGGGGGCTGCGCCGGCGAGGCCGGCGATAAGCGCGACCCCGACTAGAAGGGCCGCGAAGGACCATGAATACCTTCGTATCGTCATGACGTACTCCTTAGCTTGTCGTGCGTGCAATTCGGCGTGGGGTCTACTGCCCGGCAGTGCCGGACTTCGAGCGCGGCCGGACTCGGCGGCCTGCAAGCCGCTCACAGACCCTAACGGCAGATTGTCTTCCGGCTCGGCGTGAGAGATTCTAGCAATGTGCTCTGCCGCGTCAAGCCGCCTGGCCGGTTTGGACGTAGATAGAATCATCGGGTCATCCGGCGGTCGGGGTCACTCGGCCTTAACCAGTTTCATCGACTCGCTGAGACCCGGGCCTTGCAGCCGACAGCAGTAGATACCGCGGCCAACCGGCGTGCCTGCCTGGTCTGCGCCGTCCCAGACGACCTCTTTGCCGTTCACCGGTAGCGTTCGAATGAGTCGACCAGCCACCGAGTAGATGCCGAGCGCGACCGATGCCGAGTGCGACGGGCTCAGGCGAATCGTGGTCTGCCGGCCAAATGGGTTCGGACTGGCGTGAAGGCCGGCGAACCGCGTCGATGCGCCTCGGGACTCGCTGATTCCGGAGCGCGGGGTCTGATACAACTCAATGGGATAGCCCGGCGCTAGTGATCGGCCCGTCAGTCCCGGGTAGTCAGGAGAGTAACGTGTCGCCCGGAACACCACGTTCGGTACGCCGGTTGTCTCGCCCTGGTAAAGGGGTCCCGGGTCGACGACCGGGTTGATGTAGCGCCAGACGACGTCAGCGCCGGCGGTCACTTCAGTCATTGCGCCGTTCGTACCGTTGCTGATGAGCGTGTTGCCGCTAGGCAGGCGCTGGGCACCGGACATCACCGCCGCGTAGAAGCTGGTCGGCGGGTCGGCGTGGTAAGTCCAGCTTTGTGCGGCCGGGCCAAACGTCGTGCCGGGGCTTGGCCGCGGATAGTCGCCGGCGCTGTCGCAGTCGGCGATGAACTCGTCAACCGAAGAGTAGCTGCCGCCCGGACGTTGCACGCCGTTGTTGAAGACCATGACATGCCCGGCGCCGGGTAGCCCGGTTTCAATCCAGCGGGCGTTATGCTGACCGAAGAATTTCTGGTTGGTGCTGTCGCCGGCGCGATAGGCTGCGGGGTTGCCCCAGCGATAGAGTATGTCGCCGCCCATGCCCCGCCTGCCGCCGGTATGTCCTCGCGCCTCCTGGGTCGTCGTGCTGTGGTCAATCACCCACACCTCGCTGAAGTTACGCACGCTCAGCATTATCTGGTCGAACTGCGCGTTGTAGTCAACTGAGTTCATGTGGGTCCAAGAGGAAGCATAGGCTGGCACGTCCGGCGCTTGTACGTTCACGTCCACCAGTTCCGAGTGGTCGCCCACGACTCCATAGTTCATCTTGGTCGAATCGAAGTCCTGTATCAGGTGGTCCCAGACGTGCCATTCCCAGACGATACCGTCGGTGGCCGGGTTCACTTCAATCAAGCAGTCGGGCCAGAACGAGGGGCCGAGTTTGCCCGGGTCGCGGCCCGCGGCGACGGCCTCGCCTCTGGTCTTGTACTCGTAGGCAATCATCAGCACGTTGCCGTTCGGTAGCATCTTGACGTCGTGATGTTGGCAATGCAGGCTATCGGAATAGTCGTAGGACCACACGAGGGTGCCGTTCCAGTCAAACTCCTCAACGCGTCCGCCGAGGGAGAAGATCGGGTTTGCGACGTTGGCGGTGTGCAAGAGGTTGCCGTTCTGGAGCAGGTAGACCGACAACCCGGGGCAGTAGTTGCTCTGCCACGAGTGGACAAGCCGGCCCTTGTTGTCAACCAGGTAGGTAGAGGTGGACGATAGCGGCGCAAACAGGGTGTAGCCTGGGAATGCGGCACTGTCGTCCTGCAGCAACCCGATGGTTGTGGAGTCGGCCGAGAGCTCGCGCACGAATCCGCGTATCGAATCATCGCCGGCGTTGAGGTCGTCCCAGTTCGGGACGCGCACTCCGACCGACTCGCCGAAATGCAGCGCGTTCTCGTCACCTTCGTTGTCCGGCTGCCCCGTGGACCAGTTACGAAAACCGAAGGGTTCGGTCGTGACCCACCGCCAGCCGCTGTCCGGCTCATAAGATCCTGACGGCTGGTAGCCGCCTAGCCACGGGCCGGCCAGCGTGCCGGACCCGGGTCGCTGGTACCAGTACGCCGCCGAGTCAACCAGTGCGAAGACAAAGTCATTTTCCTCCTGCGACGTGATGGTTGCCAGATAGCCGCCGTGTCCCTGCGCCGAATCCCGGGCGACGTTCCAATTGATGCCTGAAGGCGTGCTTATCACGTCATAGTAGTGTATGCTCCCGTCCGGGTGCTCCCACGGTTCAGGCAGAGCGCTGGCAGTGCTGGCGACAAGCACGACCCCGCCCAGAAGGATCGCGAAGTACACAGATGACCTGCGCATCGTCATGCTCTACTCCTTGGCTTGTGGTGTGTGCGAATCGGCGTGGAGTCTACTGACCGGCGGTGCCGGACTTCGAGCGCGGCCGGACTCGGCGGCCTACAAGCCGTTTACAGACTCTGGCGGCAGATTGTCTTGCGGCTCGGTATGAGAGATTCTAGCGATGTGCTCAGTCGCGTCAAGCTGACCGGCGACTCACGGGCGGGGTGTTAGATTGGCGGGCCGCGTTGAAGCGTGCATCCGAGCTCGGATGCCCCAACAAGCCGGCCCGCGGCCTCAGCCGCTTCTGCCCATCTGCAATCGGCGTCGGCTCTCCCCGTCTTGCCGCCGTCGTCAAATCGGGTAGTCTCTAGGTTGATGCAGAGAATGGAGCTGTCCGCTTGACTTCGCAAGTCCGCCCGGCCCGGCTCGACGACGTCGACGATTTCCTGCGCCTGATACTGATGTCCGACAAGGCCTTTCTGCCCTCCCTGTTCGGAGAGGACTACGAACGCGTCATCCGGGGGATATTCGAAAGCGGAGAGGGATTGTTCGGATATCCGAACGTCAGGATTGTCGAAGTCGATAGTCGCGTGGCCGGAATGCTGCTGGCTTACACGTATGAGCAAATGGTCGCTGCCATGGCCCAGTGGGAGACCGAGGAAGAACAACCGCCGGCCGTCGACGAGCCTGCGACCCGGTCAGGCTGGGTCAATCCGGGCGAGTACTATCTGGCGAACATGGCCGTATTCCCGGAGTACCGCCGGAACGGCCTCGGCAGTCTGCTGCTGGCTGATGCCGAGAGCCGGGCGCGGCAGCAGGGCTGCAACCGGCTCGCGCTCGACGTCGAGGCCGAGAACCGGGATGCCATACGGTTGTATGAGCGCGCGGGGTTCGTGCGAGAGGCGAACGACCTGAAACTGATGGGCCGGTTCCAGTTCGCGCGATACAGCAAGCCGGTAAGCGGCGTCTAGCGCGCCCACAGCCTTCGGCTCACTGCGCCCTGCTTCCGATGCCATCAGCCCGTAACTGTCAAGTGCCGCCGACGTTCGTCCATCTACAATCGAAATCGTCAATCTAGAATGAGTTGGTTGGGTGACTGTCTGATTCTCCCGAGCGCAACCAGGCGCACAGACGATGGCGGTTTGACCTTGGAGGGGTTAGGACTAAAATAGTTCTATGAAAAGGACGTTTGTTCTTCTCCTGGGGTTGGGATTTGTTGCGTTCGCGGTTGCGACGTCGCCGATGCGGGGTGAGCAGACCCGCCTGCCTTGGCGCGAGCAGGTGCTCATGGATTCGCTGCGTCGGATTCCACCGAAGATGAGGATGGAGTGGCTGCACGAGCACGGCGAAGGACGGAGGACGGAAGACGGAAGACCGAGGACGATGTCTGACTCGGGTTCGGGCCTGAGGCTTGTCGGCAAGTGGGGCAGGGGGCCGGCGGCGGAGGTCACGGGCAAGGATACCTTGGTCGTGCTGACCTTGGGCAGCGAAGTAGCGCTGCTCAACTTCGCCAAGCCGGACAGCCCGCAGGTGCTATCTGAGATTCAGTTCCCGTCGCTCACGGCGCAGTCTTACCTTGAGGACTCGCTGCTCTATACCAGCAGCAACTCCGACCTTGAGGTCTGGAACATCAGCAGCCTGAGCAATCCGGTCCAGCGCGGCGTGCTCCCGGCCCCGGTCGGAGACTTCTGGATACGAGATACGTTCCTCTTCTACATCAGGAACGACACGCTCCATTGTCTCAGCATTGCCAGTTCGTCCAACTTGCATGACCTTGGCTCGTGCATTGAGTCAGGCTCGGTCACGACCGGCTCGGGCAATACGGTGGTCGTGTGCCAGAGCGGCGGTTTCGCGCTTGTGGACGTGTCGAACCCGGCCAGCCCGCATGAGATCGCCACGTACCCTTGCGGCAACGGACGCTCTGCCACGGCGAGGGGCAATCTGGTTTGTGCCAGCTACGAGGAAGCCGGCTATCCATACCCAGTCCGTTTCATCACGTTAGACATCTCGACACCAAGCTCGCCGCGCCTCTTGGCCAAGCTCGATGATTTGGGCGGCTACGACATCTTTCTCGACGGCCCGCTGGCGTTCGTGTCCGGTCGCGGCATCGGCGTTGAGAACCCGCAGCCATTCCAGATACTGAGCATCGCCGACTCCGCTCACCCAGCATTCATTGATTCATGCCGGACCACGGATAGGTCTCCGTATGGCGTTTGGGAGAACTCCACCTTGAACCGAGCGCTGGTGGCGGACGAGTACGACGGCTTGGCCATTGTTGATGTCTCCAACCTGAACAACCCCGTGCTGGACACTTGGGCGCTTTCGGCCGGAGAGGCTCGGGACGCATCCGTTGAGGGGACGCACTGCTACGTCGCAAGCGGGTTGGACGGCTTGAGAATTCTCGATGTCGCGGACCCACAAATGCCGACGTGCATCTCGGGGCTCGACACGGCGATGGGGGACAAAGAGTGCGATGCTGTCACGGCGCGCGACAGCTTCGCATACATGGGTTGGTGGCCTAACCCCCACTTCCGAACAGTCTCCGTGGCCGATCCTTTTCGCCCGCAGATCGTCGCCGGGTGCTCGCTACCCGGTTTCCCAGAGGATGTCGCGCTTCGTGACAGCTTCGCGTATGTGGCACAAGACTACGGGTTCCATGTGATCAACGTCGCCCGGCCTCGCGCGCCCGCCCTCGTCGGCACATGCGCGCTGCCGGACATGATGAATCACTATGGAATGGACGTGACGAATAGGTTGGCGTTCGTTGCCAACGGTGTTTCCGGCTTGCAGATAGTTAGCGTCGCGCAACCGGATAGCCCGGCAATCGTCGGCGCACTGACTCCACCCAATGGAGCCTGCGGCGTGGCGGTGATAGACACGTTCGCGTATGTCGCGTCCGGCAACCTCTACATCGTCAGCGTTGCCAGCCCGTCCTCTCCATACCTAATAGACAGCATGGCCCTGCCGAAATTCGGGGCAACTCTGGCGGTCTGCGACTCGTTGCTCTTTGTCGGAAGCTGGGATCCTTGGTCCTGGGGCCGCTATACGAACGATGTCCATCTCTTCGACATCGGGAATCCAACGATGCCCGTGTCCGTCGGCTCTCTCTTGGTGCCCAATACTGTCGACAAGTTGGCTTGGGCTGATCCCTACTTGTATGTCGCCTGCGGCGACGCCGGCGTGCTGATAGCCGAAACGGCGGCAGTGGGCGTAAAGGAGCCAGAAAGAGTATCGGGACCGCGGTCCGAGTTACGCGTGACGCCCAATCCCGCCGGGGAGATAGTCCGTGTCCAATTCGGCGAGCCTACGTGCATCAACAGCCGGCTGAGCATCTACGATGCTGCTGGCAGACAAGTGCTAGTGAAGAATATCAGGAAGGAGGTGTCATCCACTGAACTTGGACTAGCCGGGTTGCGGCCCGGTTTGTACTTCGTCCGAGTGGAAACCAAGACAGGAGTCCTGGTAAGCAAGGTAATCAAACGATAGGAGGCAAACATGAGGCAGGCTGCCTTAGTCGCAGTTCTGCTCGCATCGGGGTTCTCAATAGCTCTTGGCATCTCCAAGAGCTACGACGTAGTGCCTTTTGGTAACTGCGTCGCCGAAATCGCTGCCGTTCCAAACGGCGGCATCACGCAATACTATCGAAATACGCTTGATAGTCTGACACACATAAGCTGGTGGTGCGGAGACACGTTCAGCGGTGGGTTGTTCAACGTCGTCGTCGCGGACTCCGTCAATCCATCATATCCCATAGCTCACGCCTACAATGTTCCTGCCCGTCAGATGTGGGCATGGATGGACTTTCCGCTGACGAAGGACGCTCAGCCGGTTCGCGGCAGGACCTACAAAGTCACAATCACCAACCAGTACCATAACGGCGGGCCGATCTCGTTCGCCTACGACAGCCTGAATCCTTACAAGTATGGCAGTCTGACCGTCAACGGCACGAAGCATGACAGTTGGGACTTGGCCCTGCGGGTGGATGGGCTGCATGATACGGTGAGTTTGTACCCATGGGGTGCGACGTGTTTCCTCCCCGACTCGCGTTCGGACTGGGGCAAGTGGGCTGACAGCATGAAGCTCTCGGGGGCTACCTGGGGCACATTCTACGTCCGTTGGGACACGATAGAATCGATCGCGGGCACGTTCCACTTCGACAATGTGGACAGCGAGGTCAAGTACATCGATTCGGCGAGAATCGAACCGGTGGCCGTGCTCGTCGGGACGCCCAAGTGGGCCAGCTCGCGAATCGATACGATTGTCCGTACCGACACCCCCAACCCCGACACGATTGTCGACACGACGGTGTATGCACCCCCGCTGTACATGGACAGTGGGCCCAGCTCCAACTTCTGGGTGCGGTATCTCAACGCGTTGCTTCATCACGTCGATTCCTTACCTGATTCTGTCCGGATCCACATCCACACGTGGTCCATCTGGAACGAGCCAAACGAGGGCTGCGATTCGTGGCACGATCCCTCCAAGTCTTGGCCGGGCTGGACCGGTTGGTGGCGGTCGCCCGATACCGGCTACCAATCGGACACTACCTGGCAATACAGGTGTGCCCTCTACGTGCAACTATGCTCGCTGGCGGCGAAGACGATTCGGTCGCACACTGGACACGACACCGACAGGATCGTAATTGGAGAACTCGGACGCGTGGTGGATTCGAGCCCTGGACTTAAACTGGTGCGCGGCGTTGATTGGCTGAGGACCTTCTATGACAAAGCGTCCAGTAGTCACCGGTTCTGGAACGTCGTGTCGGTTCATCCCTATCAGCGCACCCTATTCTTCGACCCGGCGGAGTATGCGGACGACGCCGAGTCACTGCGTGCCGTGATACGAGCACACGACGACACGGCTCAGTTGTGGAACTCGGAGTTCGGCTTCGGCGTTAGCGACCGTAAGAATCCGAGCTATGTGGACTCGCTGCAAGAGGCCCGCAACCTCGGCCAAGCATGTGCATCAACCCCGGCGGAGGCGTGCTTGCCCGGTGGTACCTTCAACCGCATCTGCTGGTGGAAGTCGTGTGCCAAGTGCGGCTGGGGAGATTGGGGGTTGTTCGCCTCCAACATGGAGCCGAACGCCGGCTACTTTGCCTTCAAGCAGGTGACTCACACCCTTGACGGCAAGCGGCTCAACGGGCGCGTCATGATGGGCGGCGCGAAGGACGATTCGGTGCGGATCTACGAGTTCGAGAACCCGACTTCCCTCAAGAAGACCTGGGTCTGCTGGAAGAACACGGGCGAAGGGGAGGGCAGCGTCAACGTCTCGCTTCCCGCGACCACCGACACACTCACGGGCGACATCCTGCATTACAGTAACCAGCAGTACATGGCTTTGGCACCAGCGGGGACCAACGGCTGGCTTTCCTCGACGCTCGATGAGCGTCCGGTGTTCGTATCGGAAGAGGGATTCACGATCAAACGGCCGGACTTGGTTGTAGACAGTTTGCGGATGACGCCATCGACACTGGCCATCGGGTACCAGGAAACGGCGCACGTCTATTTCCACAATGCCGGCAACGACACGACGCCCCAAGGTCCGGTGGTCGGCGAATATGCCTTGGTCGTACTGCGGCACAATGGCGACTCGGTAGCTTACGTGCTGGACCCACGCCCGCTCGCCCCCGGCAACTCCGACTCCATCTCGATTATCGTTGGTTCGGTGCCGTGGAGCTGGCGCGGCACGGCGCTGTTTGACGCGACCGTGAACTACCGGCAGGGGTACGTCGAGTTGCACGGGATGGACGACAACGACGGCTATAGCCGGAACGCGGTCGTATGGCGACCGCCCGCGGAGTTGATTGGCATAATGTGTGGCTGTCATCACAACGAGCCGCTGCCGCTATTCAGGTTCGAGACGCACAGTCTTGAAGCCGATTCCGACGGGTCAGTGCCCGCAGAGTCGGCGCGTCTTGTCCAGTGGGCCTATCATGCTGCCGACACGGTGCCGTACGCCGGGGACACGACGGCCTGGTTCTGCGTGAACGATGCGGTCGCGCACGACACGAGTTGGCTCTACCTGTCAGGGCAGTCCAGGTACAAGTTCTTCGTGCAGGCGAAGGACTCGTGGAGTACGAGCGCCCTGGTTCCTGACAGTGCACATCAGTTCGTGTACTTCGACACGACTGGGCCGACTGGAAGCGTCGAAATCAATGGCGGTGCACGGTTCACGCCCATCTCGACCTGCACGCTGCGACTGACTGCTCACGATTCAGCGTCGGGGGTCTCTGGTATGAGATTCATGAACGTGCCCAAGGTCAACCTGGTGAAGGATGGCAGCTTCACCGTAACCGCCAACTCGTGGAGCTTCTACAACAGCGAAGTCGATACCAGCCTGCGCATGGCCGTGCTGACGGCCGCACCACCGCCTGCGACGGTGACCCAGTTCGTGCCGGCTGAGTCCATCACGGCCCATTCCGGTGACTCGTGCGTGCTGGAGGCAAGCATTCTGGCCCGCGTGCACGATGGCGGCGCAACCGGCGCGCTTTCGTTCTGGTATTGGTGCACGCGAGTGGATTCTCTCAACCTGCACGACACACTCTGGCAACTCGCCGATTCCGCTGGGTTCTCCGGCAATCTGCTGTCGCTGACCGGTCGGTGCGACCTCTCGAAGCGGTTCCGGTTGATGCCACCGGTTTCGGACTCGGTCTGGGTGTGGAAGGGCGGAATGGTGAAGGTCGAGGCCAGCGCGGAGAACGGCAACGGTAGCGTCTGGGTCGACAACGTGGCCATGAACACGTTCGCGCCCGAGTCGGGCTACGTCTGGTGGGCTCCGTTCGAGACCCTGGCCCAATGGAACATCGGTACGGGCGCAGGCCGGCACATTGTCCGCGCACTCTACCTTGACTCTGCGGGGAACGAGAATGCCACGCCCTATGCCGACACCATCATTCTCGACCCGACGCCACCGGTCGTACACATCAGCCTGCCCAGCCCCGGACAGCTTGTGTGCGGTACGGTGGAACTCACCGGCTGGGCATACGACCCGGTAGAGGTTTCCGGCGATACCTGGTTCAAGGTGCGCCATCTCCTCTTCAGAGAGGTAGATTCGACCAACTGGCTGCCCGTCTCGCCGGATTCAGTTTCACATACCCCAGCTTACCCCGATTCGCAGCAAGTCCTGGGTCCCGCGGTCCATCTCGGCTACTGGAACACGGCATCGATTCCGGATGGGACCTACTATGTACGGCTCACCGGCGCTGACTCGGCCGGGCACGTTTCCGCGTGCACCACTTGGGTCATCGTCTCCAACAGCGGTGCCGGTGGGGGCGGTGTCGGCGGGCCTGGCGGCGGCGGCTCGGGCATGGGCAGAGGGTCAGTCTACGTCGGCTCTGCCTCGGGCTACGTGCTGCACCTGAGTGATGACCTCGACTCGCTCGACTGCTTCCAGGTGACCGACTCAGGCTCACTAGCCTACGTCACCTCCATCCTTGAAGTCGGCAACGACAGTATCCTCGTGCTCGACGCCCGCAACAAGCGCGTCCACAAGCTGCACAAGAGCGGGCAGGGTCGCAGACGGCTGGTCTCAGGCCTGTCCGAGCCAATGGGCCTGACCAGGGACGACGACGGCAACTTCTGGCTGGTGGACAAAGGCCTGCACAAGATCGGCAAGTTCCGATCCAACGGGACTTTGGTCTTCGTGCGCGGCGGTCTGGGCTCCGACTCGCTCCACTTCCACTCACCAGAGGGCATCGCGGTCAAAGGCGGCCTTGTATACGTGGCTGACACGAAGAATGACCGCATCGTAGCGTATGACACGGCCGGCACTTACAAGGCAATCATCACCGGCGACTTCACTCGACCCACTGCGGTCCTACCATCGGACCAAGGCGCAATCTACCTGACCGACGGCAGTGACGGCAAGCTCAAAGGCATCACGCCCTTGGGCGGCAACATCGTCAGCATCAAGACGTCGGACTCCAGCAAGCTCAGGGGACTGGTGCTGAGCGAGAACAAACACAGCCTGTTCTCAATCGCGCCGCAACCGAACAAGGTCTACAAGCTGCGCATCCTGAGCGACGACAGCGCGCCCGGCGGGCAGCAGTCGGCGGGCAAGATCAACCTGCCCAAGGTCCTGAGTCTTGCTCAACCGTTCCCGAATCCGGCCAGGAACCGGCTCCGTGTTGCCTACGCCTTGCCCCGAGCGACTCGAGTCAGCGTGAAGCTCTACGACATCTCCGGAAAGCTGGTGAACACGCTGGCCAGCGGCGAGAAGAAGCCGGGATACTACAGCATCGTCTGGAACCGGCAGGACGCCAAGGGACGCACTTGTGCCTGCGGCGTCTATTTCTGCACCATGACGGCTGAGGACAAACGGTTCAGCAAGAAGATAGTCCTGACCGAATAGGACAAACAGCTCCTCTTCTAGTGACCGCTCGCTACCACGCGGGCGGTCGCCGGTTCTACGGTCGTGGCTGGCGGCCAGTGGGATGGTGCAGCGGTGTCGAAGACGTCCTTGTTGATCTTTCTGGGTCGGGGACACGTCCACGGGGCGACGCGAGGCACGCGTCGCGGATGTGTTCCCAGCGCGGGCGACGTACTGCGAGGTCGAGACGCCGCAGGAGTTGATGACCTCTTTGACCCTGGTCTCCATGGCGCACACCCGGGGAATGGTTGCTTCCTGGCGCACGGCCAGGTCTTCGCGCAGGTCGCCAAGCGTCTCCCCGAATCGTTTCAGATTGTGCTTTGCCTCCCGATGAACCGCTCTCTCCTTCAGGGCAGTCGCGCGGTTCATCCATCCGCTTCACGTTGGTAGCCACCCCATAATGCCTGAGACAGCTAATCTCATCAAGCACCGTCACTAGCAAGCCTAACTTATTGATGTTTAAGACGATAACTTGTGCACCGCATGGCTCACGCCAGCACTCGGTGCGTCACTCCCCCAGTCACTCCCCCAGTGATTCCCCCAGTCACTTACCGAGTGACTTACCGAGTCACTTGCCTGGTGAGTTGGAGTGCCCCCGGTAGCATGGACACCAAGGTAAGTGGGTGTAGCATGAGACCGGAGGTAATGAATGAGTCTGGAGAAGAGACCGCGAAAGAGCTATACGCGTGAGTACAAACTCAACGCAGTACGACTGACGATTGGTGGCGACGCTTCGGTCGCCCGAGTAGCCCGGGACCTGGATCTCAACAAGAACACGCTCCACAATTGGCGGCGACAGTATCGACAGGATGAGCAGGATGCGTTTCCGGGCAAGGGCAAGCTGAAGCCTGCCGACGATGAGCTGCGCCAGCTGCGGCGTGAGTGTCAAACGCTGCGCGATGAGGTGAAGTTCTCAAAGCGAGCGGCGGTCTGGCTGGCGCGGGAAGCGCACGGAAGTACGGAGTGATAGCCAGCCAGGCCGGAGAGATGCCCGTGAAGCTGATGTGCCGAACGGCCGAGGCTTCCCGCAGCGGGTACTACGCATGGAAGAAGCGGCCGGAGAGTCCGCGGGCGAGCGAGAATCGGCGACTGCTGGTTGAGATTAGAACCGCCTTTGACGAGAACTTCGAGGCTTATGGCAGCCGGCGGATTCATGCCGAGTTGGTGAGTGGCGGACACATCTGCGACCGGCATCGGGTCGAACGGCTGATGCGCCTGCACGGTATCAGGGCGGTCCAGCGTAACAGTCCGCGCCACTGCCCGGATGACCGGCCGCATGAGGAATCGGTGGTGCCCGATCTGCTCCATCGCAACTTCATGGTAGCACTGCCCGATCGGGTCTGGCTGGTTGATATCACCCAGTTCCGGACGCGGGAGGGTGTGCTGTACGTGGCGCTGGTGTTGGACCTGTGCTCGAGAATGAACGTCGGCTGGGCGGCTGGTGTGATGAAGGACCGGTGGCTGACGATTGGTGCGTTTCAGACGGCGGCCGGCTGGCGTCGTCCGCCGCCGATGCTGGTCAATCACTCCGACCATGGCGGTCAGTACGCTTGTCCGGACTACGCCGGTGCGCTCAAGGAAGCCGGCGCGGTGGCGAGCATGAGCCGGCCGGGCAATCCGTATGACAATGCGCCGATGGAGAGTTTCATCAAGACGTTCAAGGCGGAGTTTGTCTATCGGCACGACTTCGAGACCACAAAGGAGGCCATCGCCGCAATTGGCGAATACCTGCAGGTGTACTACAATTGTCGAAGAAGACACTCAGCTCTGGGCTATCTGAGCCCGGCTGAGTACGAGAAGCAGTTGAGAAAATCCACTTAACTGCATGTCCACGCTATTGGGGGCAGTCCATCGAGCAGCGGCCGATGCAGGACACGTACACAGTACAGATGTTATTCTGACCACCCGGACCACTGAATGACTGGTAGCTGTGCTTGCAGTTGGCGAGGACGCTCTCCTGCATCCCCGTCTTGACATAAGTCCGTAGCCTCGGTGTGCTCCACTTCTACTCACTATCGCTCACAGTGCCTCCCTTCCTCACTCTCCTGATTGCCCCGCGGTGGTCACGAAGTCCGGCACGTCTGCTTGGTGTTGCCGTATCTGATAGCAACGGCGATCCCCGTCGGCCCCTGGTCGCTGACCGCCTTGTCGGTGACAGCACACCAGTCATCGGCAAAGGCCCGACCGACCCGGTCGCGGAGGGATGTCCCGGGCTCGGCGGCCAGGCAGCGTAGAAGCAGTCCGGCCGGCACCGATTGCGCCGCTTCTGCCGACGCCCGGTCCCGGGCGTCGAGTCCTACGCTGGGACTGCTCTTCACCGCCGACAGCCTAACGTAGAAGAAGTCGGCGCTCAACCTCGCGGAGCCGAAATGGAGTCAACCACGGAGTTCACCGAGAACACAGCGCGCGTCGGACGCGCAAGTCAAAGGTCAGAAGGCAAGAGCCAAAACCCCCAAAGCTGCTGCGCCCCGGCGACCTCAGGACAGAGGCAGCGGAGAGAAACAACTTCGCGAAGACGACGATCCCGCACATTTGTGGTAGCACGGCCCGGCTGCTGCCTTCCGCAGTAACACAGCATCGTCCTTGATGTCCAAGAGACAGTGGATGTACAGCTCCTCATCATCGGTCCGTCGACTCAGCTCGACCCGGCCGGTGTAATCGTCTCTTCATTCCGAATAGCGGGCCAGCGCCGCTCCCAATCGTAGATAGTAATTGCGTTGGATCACGCTGATCCCGCCGGGGTCGCTGCCCCAAACTCGCCTCCTCAGTCAGTCTGTCAGACGACCTTCCCTGGATGCCATGCCGCGGAGGTCAAGCATCACTGGGATCGCCAAGGCAATTCCGTCGGTGACACGCAATTCCCGGCTTCAAGCCAGAAAGCGCCAACGGCGCGCGCATCTAGACAAGTCCGCTGATAGCGTGCGAGACCCTGCCGGATGATGTGTGTCCAACGCCGGCTGCCGTACGTGTCGCGGTCGAGGATGTCCTTGGCACTCTGTTTTTCTTGACACACGAATCGACGGAGATAATCTGGGGCAGAGGTTGAGTGCGGATTGTCGGGAGACCGGTCAGGTTTGAACGGCCAGTCGCATGACGCGGTCCGCGATGCCGGGCAGATTGGGTGATCTGCCTTCTCCCAACATCTCA
>Ga0335071_10000044_pt1 | contig 142160 bp, 131 predicted proteins | sample Lox_Sample_15_FD_206724 | JGI IMG/M metagenome (GOLD analysis project Ga0335071, IMG submission 206724) | Soil microbial communities from Loxahatchee National Wildlife Refuge, Florida, United States - Lox_Sample_1.5 | ecosystem: Environmental > Terrestrial > Soil > Wetlands | place: USA...
GCATGGGGGGCTGCACGCGGAAATTATATCGTCTTGGTGACTTACCGCGAACTCCTTTGGACCATGTAAGAAGTCCTGGTAAACGGGGTGATCTCCCACGTACGTATTAGGGTTTCGCCAGGGTGATCGAAGCCGAGACAACAGGAGATCAGAGATGGGCGGCTTGCGATCCCAGAGTGCGGGGCGTTCTGGTGCTGGCGCGAAAGCGGTTTACGTTGAACCGAGAACATAGTGAAGAGAGGTGTCCCGTGTGATAAGAACACTACAGCGAGGGCGGCGATGAGCAGCGCGACGGGGCGACCGAACCGGAACCAATACTACATGGGGATTGCGATGGCGGTGCGGGAGCGCGCCGACTGCAAAGGGCAGAAGGTTGGCGCGATTATCGTGGTGAAAGACCGGATTGTGTCGACGGGGTATAACGGCACGCCGGCGGGAATGACGAATTGCTCGGAGGGTGGTTGCGTGCGCTGCGAGAATCGCGGCAAGACGTATTCCTCGGGCACGTCGTACGACCTGTGCATCTGTGTTCACGCGGAACAGAACGCCGTGCTGGCGGCGGCGCGGTTTGGCATCAGCGTGGAGGGCGCGACGATGTACACCACTACGCAACCATGCTTTGGCTGCCTGAAAGAGATGCTGCAGGCGAAGATCAACCAGGTGTTCTATCTGCACCCGTGGAGTTCGCCGCGAAACGAGGAACAGGAGCGGCAATATGCGCTGCTGCTGCAGAAGTTCGAGCAAGGAGTGATTGAGCTGGACATCGAGGACCCGAGGAAGGAATGGGCGCTGAACCGGACGGTGGGCGGTCCGGTGAAGAGCGTGGATCAGCACGGGATGGAACTGTAGAAAGAGGAAGCAACGAGCAACGAGAAGAAGAATCGGGATCGTGACAAGACGCATCGGTTGAGATCCTTCGTCGCAGAAGACGCTCCTCAGGATGACAAGCTAGAAGAGCACCGATCTGAAGACCGGCCACGACACAAGCGCCCCGGCAAGGGCGACGAATTGCGCTGGGGGGTGATTGGGAGTAGGCTCTCGGCTAGCCGATGGCGGCACCCGGGAGAGGCCCTGGGGGGCCGCGTGGCCGATGGGGGATCCGGAAGCCATTCCGGAGGAGGTCGGGCTTATGTCACTCGCTTCGGCTCACAAAGAGGTGTTTGGGCGGCTGTACAACAGCGTGTGGAACGAGAGAAGACTGGAATTCCTCGACAAGATTATCGCGAAAAGCCATGCGTTGGGGGAACCGACGATGACCGGGCGGGGAGTGGGGCCGGCCGTCTACCGGAAGGAAGTGGAACGCTTCCTGGCGGCGTTCCCGGACTTGAAGTTTACGGTGTACGAAACCATCAGCGACAAAGACAAGCTGGTGGTGTCCTGGACGATTACGGGAACGCATAAAGGCGCGTTCCTGGGCATAGCGCCAACGAACAAAAAGGTGAGCGTGAACGGAATTACGATCCACCAGATCGCGGACGGGAAGATCCTGGAGTCGAACGCGGTGTGGGATACGCTGGCGCTGGTGCAACAGTTGGGCGTGGCGTTGCCGGTGAAGCTGGAGGCGGTGGCGGCGCGGTAGAGGCGAAGCAAGCGACCTGTACGGCGGTACAGGGATTAGGGATTGGATTCTGTCTGCGCAAAGTTTCCTGACGTAACAAAAACTTTCCTTGCATGCTTGGGTTGGATGGGTCAGACGGGAATCCAAATCTTCCTCAAAAGGAGAAGTGTGGCTATGAAGATTTCGCGTGTGGTTGCTGGTGTGGCCCTGGGAGCGGCGCTGGTGTGCGCAGGCTTTGCCGTGGCGCAAAAGCCCGTGGATAACGTGAGTGGGAAGAAGCATCCGAATATTGCGGCGGCGCAGCGGCTGTCGACGGAAGCGTACGAGAAGATCAAGGCAGCACAGGAAGCGAACGAGTGGGACATGCAGGGCCACGCGCAGAAGGCGAAGGAACTGCTCGAACAGGTGAACAACGAATTGAAGCTGGCCGCACAAGCCGCGAACAAGAACCATAAGTAAGAGAAGTAGTGGGGACCTGGGGCGCGGCGTTTTGCCTTGGTTAGGGCAGGCCACGCCCCTACATAGAACAGACACCAAGGTCGAGCGGGTGTTTTGTGGGCACAATGGGTGGAACCTTGCCCAGCCGTCGTGCATCATAGATGAGAGCAGTGATCCGCCCGCCGGGTGTGGGCGGCAACCGGGCCCAACCAACTACTGGAGTTGCCAAGAGTTTCGATGTTAGCCGTAGCGCAGACGAGAGGGAACCGATTCGCCAAGCCACTGGCGATGGGGCTGGCGATCCTGTCGCTGCTGTTCTTCCTGCAGATTACGGCGCACGGCCACAGTGATTCGCGGCAGGACGGCGCCTGCCGAATCTGCCAGATGGCGCACGTGGGAATGGCGCCGGCGGTGGCGGCGGTTACGTTCACCGCGCCGTTAGCGATTATCGGCGAAGTGGCGGCGGAGACGGTTCGCGCCACGACGCCTGATTGGGCTTCGCACAGTTCGTCCCGGGCTCCTCCCTCCTCGAACGCGTAATTCCTCAAAAAGAAGTTTGTGCAGGCGCCCGCTACGATGCAGCGGCGCACCCGCCACATTCGGCGGTCTTATCCATCTACAAACCACGCTCCCCGGGCGCTCCGAGGGGAACAGAGGAAAAATGCGAAGCGAGATTCGAAGAGTCATGTTGGTATTGCTGGGTGTATTGGTGTTGGCGTTTACGGCGGCAGCACAGGTGGGGAATTCCGGGTCGATCGAAGGAACGGTAAAGGATCCCTCGGGCTTAGCGGTGGCGGGCGCGCAGGTGGCGATTTCGTATGGAGTGAGCGGATTCTCGAGAACGGCGACGACGGGGAAAGATGGCACGTTCCGGTTCACGAATGTGCCGTTCAACCCATATCACTTGAGTGCAACGGCGGCGGGATTTGCGCCGTATGAGGCGGAGGTGGAGGTGCGGTCGGCCGTGGCGACCACGGTGGATGTTGCGCTGAAGATCGGGACGTCCGCGACGACGGTGACGGTGGAATCGAACAGCGGGTCCCTGCTGGAGAATGATTCGACATTCCACACGGACGTGGACCGGGATTTGTTCAAAAACGTGCCGCTGGAGAGCCAGTCGTCGTCGGTGAGTTCGCTGGTGACGCTGACGACGCCGGGCGTGGCGGCGGACTCGAATGGATTGTTCCACGGGTTAGGCGACCACGCCCAAAACTCGTTTAACGTGGACGGGCAGCCGATCACGGACCAGCAGAGCAAAGTGTTCTCGAACCAGATTCCCTCGGAATCGATTCAATCGCTGGAAGTGATTTCTGGGGCGCCGCCGGCGGAGTTTGGGGATAAGACAAGTCTGGTGATCAAGGTGACGACGCGATCGGGGTTGGGCGTGACGACGATGCATGGGAGCTTGAACGCGTCGTATGGAAGCTTCGGGACCGGCACGGTTTCCGGTGACGTTTCCTACGGCGGGGCGAACTGGGGAAACTTCCTGGCGGTGAGCGGATTGCAGACGGGAAGATTTCTGGATCCGCCGGAGATCACGACGTTTCATGACAAAGGAAACCAGCAGAACATCTTTGACCGGGTGGACTACAGGTTCTCTGAAGCAAATTCAGTGCAGCTGAACGTGGCGTATACGCGATCGTGGTTCCAGACACCGAACTCGTATGACGCGCAATTCGCGACAGGTTGGGCGGCGGCGTGCGCGGTGTCGCAGACGACCGGCTGTGACGGGCTGAGTCCGACGGGAGAGCCGGTGGGGCCGCAGGATCAGCGATCGAAGATCGGGACATTTAACATTGCGCCGACGTTTGTGCACCTGATCGGGACGAAGGCGGTGTGGTCGATCGGGGCGTTCGTGAGGCAGGACCAGTTCAACTACTATCCAAGCGGGAATCCGTTTGCGGATTTTACTCCGGCACTACAGAGCGATAGCATCGGGCAGAACCGGCGGCTGACGAATGCGGGCGCGCACACGGAAATTTCGTACGTAAAAGGAATGCACAACATCAAGGCTGGGGTGATGTACGAGCAAACGCTCCTGACGGAGAAGAATACGTTCGGAATCGTGGACGCGGGACTGGTGCCGTCCCTGACGAACGCAGAAGGGAATCCGTGCCAAGTGAACGGAGTGAACGTGAGCGCGCCGTGCACGACGCTGGCGCCGTATGACCTGACAACGGGAGGGGCGTATTACTTCTGGAAGGGACACACGGACGTCAAAGAACTGGCGCTGTATGTGCAGGACACGATTACGTGGAAGAACTGGTCGTTCAATGTGGGAATGCGCGGCGATATCTACAACGGGTTGGCGGCGAAGACGCAGGCAGAACCACGGCTCGGTATCGCGTACAACATCAAGCCGACCAACACGGTGGTGCGGGTGTCGTATGCGCGGACGCTGGAAACGCCGTTCAACGAGAACCTGGTCCTGGCTAGCACGGGTTGCACCGATCCGGTGGTAAACGCCTTGCAAGGGGCGCTGCAGGGGTATCCATGCCTCACGACACCAATCACGCCAGGCTGGAGGAATGAGTTCCACGCGGGATTTCAGCAGGCGTTCGGGAAATATGTGATGGTGGAAGGCGAGTACATGTGGAAGTACACGCATGGAGGGTATGACTTCAGCGTGTTCGGCAACACACCGATTACGTACCCGATCGAATGGAACAATTCCAAGATCCCGGGCTACATGCTGCGGGTGAGCGTGCCGAATTATCACGGATTCTCGGCGTACTTTGTGGCGTCGGGAGTGGCGGCTCGATTCTTTGAGCCGCAAGTAGCGGGCATTGGCGTATCGCCGCTGGGACAAGGCGGAACCGGTGTGTTTCGGATTGATCACGACGAAAAGTTCAACCAGACCACACACCTACAGTATCAGCCGTGGAAGCGCGGGCCGTGGCTTGGGTTCAACTGGCGATACGACAGCGGCCTGGTGGCAGGCGCGGTGCCATTCGGCGATGGAGTGAATCCGGTGGACGTGTCGGCACTGACGCCGGATCAGCAATTCCAGGCCGGATTGTTCTGCGGGAACGTGTACGCGACGCCGACGACACCCATCAGCTCGAGCCTGGGACCGAATCTGTGCCTTGCATCGCAATATGGGAGCAAGTACCTGACGATTCCCGCGGCGGGAACAGAGAACGACGACCACAATCCGCCGCGCGTGGCACCGCGAAACTTGTTCGACGTTGCGGTTGGGCACGACAACTTGTTCAACGGCGACCGATACAAATGGAGTTTGCAGTTTACGGTAATCAATCTGACGGACAAGACGGCGCTGTACAACTTCCTGTCGACATTCAGCGGAACGCACTATGTGACGCCGCGAACAGAGACGGTGGAGTTGGGATTCCACTTCTAGCGAGATGAATCGTCGAACCGGTGGCTGTGAGCGGGACTAAAGCGCCATGCCACCGGACACTTCAATGCGCTGACCGTTCACCCAGCGGTTCTCGTCTGAAAGCAGCGCGGCAATCATTGGGCCAATATCATCGGGCACTCCGGCCCGGCCGAGAGCGGTCATGTCTGATACGAGCTTGTTGATCGCAGGATTGTCGCGGACCATGCCGCCGCTGAAATCCGTTTCAATCGCCCCTGGCGCGACAACGTTCGCAGTGATGCGACGCGGGCCGAGCTCCTTGGCCAGGTAGCGCGTTAGCACCTCAATGGCGCCTTTCGTGGCCCCATAGGCCGAACTACCCGGCAGCGCGATACGGGCGAGTCCGGACGAAATATTCACGATGCGGCCACCGTCTTTTATCAGCGGGAGGAGCTTCTGCGTCAAGAAATACACGGCTTTAAAGTGAACGTTGACGATCTCGTCGAACTGGGCCTCGGTGGTCTGCTCGAAGCCGGCATGTAGCGAGGTCCCGGCATTATTCACGAGGTAGTCGAAGCTGGCGCGCTCCCAGCTCTGGAGTGTCTTGCGGACATCGCCCACAAATCCGTCGAAAGAGCGAATATCAGCGGCGTCGAGTCTGAAACCTGCCACTTTTCTTCCGAGCTTCTCGACTTCGTGTATGAGACTCTCAGCTGCCTGATGGTTCGAGTGGTAGGTGAAGATTAGGTGGACACCGCGCCGGGCGAGATGGACCGCGGTGTTGCGTCCAAGCCCGCGACTAGCACCCGTGATGATGGCGATTCTGTCGTGCATGGTTGCACCGGCTTCGTTTTGCATACATTTCCCATCTATCTAAAGCCACAACTGAGTATATGGCTAGACAGAGGAACGGAGGATGCCTGCGGTTGCATCGAAGGCCGGGAAAGAATGGGCGGAGCGAAGGAAATGGGATAGAATCGCGGGTACTTCAGGTCCAAAACACCATGACAACCTTGCCAGGAAATGCAGCGCAGAACAAAGTGCGCATCGGTATCGATTTGGGCGGGACCAAGATTGAATTCGTGGCGCTGGAGCACGATGGCCAGGAGTTGCACAAGCATCGCGTGCGAACGCCGCGTGGCGACTATGACGGCACAGTGCTGGCCATCAAGGAGGGTGTCGAACTGATCGAGCACGAGCTGGGGCGAAGCGCGACCGTGGGGGTGGGGATCCCGGGAACAATCTCCGGTATTTCGCACAATGTGAAGAATGCGAATTCGACGTGGATGAACGGGAGACCGTTCGACAAGGATCTGTCGGTAGCCTTGAACCGCGAAGTACGCTGCGCAAACGACGCGAATTGTCTGGCTGTTTCCGAGGCGACGGATGGGGCGGGCGCCGGGAAGCGAATGGTGTTTGCGGTGATTCTGGGAACGGGTTGCGGCGGGGGCATCGCGGTGGATGGGCACGTCCATAACGGGCCGAATGGGGTAGCGGGCGAATGGGGACACACGGTGCTGCCATGGATGCGGCCGGAAGAGTATCCCGGGCCGGAATGTTATTGCGGATTTCGCGGATGTATCGAGACGTGGATCTCCGGGACGGGATTGGAGAAGGACTACGAACGGGCGACGAAAACGAAACTGCTGGGGAAAGAAATTGTGGCACGCAGCGAGACGGGCGAGAAACAGGCGATGGCATGCCTGGAGCGGTATGAGGACCGATTGACGCGCAGCCTGGCGCAGATCGTGAACATACTTGATCCGGACGTGATCGTGCTTGGCGGAGGCGTGTCGCAGGTGCCACGGCTGTATCAAAACGTACCGAAGCGGCTGAAGGAATACGTGTTCGGCAAGGAAGCAGAAACGCCAGTGCTGGTGGCGAAACACGGGGATGCGAGCGGGGTACGCGGAGCGGCGTGGCTCTGGCCGCTGGATGGGCGAGGGTAAGGGTACCCTGAATATAGAAGTACCCCCCCCCGTGCGCCCTTGGCGGCCAATCAACGACTGAAGCAACAAACGTCAGGCTTTGGCGCTTGCGGCCTTGCTCATCTTGGACATCCACTCGGCGCCGCGGCGCTCCAATTCCTCAGGGGTCACGTCTTCGATGTGCTGTGCTATTCCCCAGGAATGGCCGAAGGGGTCGCGGAGTCTGGCGAAGCGGTCGCCCCAGAATTGGTTTTCGAGCGGCGATTCGACCTTGCAACCGGCCTTGACGGCCCGATCGTAGAGCGCGTCGACGTTTTCTGTGTAGATGTGAAGCGCGCTGGAACGCCCCGAGGATGAAGTCGGCGCTTCCGCCATGCCCGGAAACTCATCGCTGAGCATCAAACGTGAATCGCCGATTTGCAGTTCGGCGTGACCAACAGAGCCGCCCGGGCCAGTCATCCGGGAAATCTCCTTGGCGCGGAAAACCTCCTTGTAGAAGTCGATGGCGCGAGCAGCATTCTTGCAAACGATAGATGGGGTGATGGAATGATATCCCTCGGGGATAGCGTGAACAGACATGAAACCTCCTCAAGCAAGCATGGATTTGCGCGCAGCAGGCGAGGGCCCGGGAATGGGCAGGCACAGCAAGAAACTGCGCGGAGTACTTTGATACGCCGGCGCAGGGCGGTCGTCAATACCAGAAAGAGGCGATGACGAGATTGTACAAAGGAAAGCAATGGTGAAAGAAACCTGCAGCACACTCCGATAAAACGGGAGAGCCCCCCAACATGGATGGTCAAGCGGGTCAGTTGACTACAGAAGGTACGCCTTAGTATTCGCGGTAGAACTGGGGAAACTGCTTGTGGAAGGCAGCGACTTTGGGCAGATCGTTGATGACGATGTAGGGATTGTCCGGATGATGTTTGACGTAGTCCTGATGATAGGTTTCGGCTGGGAAGAAATCCTTCAGCGGCGCGACCTGAGTGACGATTTTCTGTGAATAGACCCTGGCAGCATCAAGTTGCGCGATGTAGGCTTCGGCAACCTTCTTCTGCTCGGGGGTGGAATCGAAGATCGCGGAGCGGTATTGCGAACCCCAATCGGGTCCCTGCTTGTTGAGTTGCGTGGGGTCGTGGGCAATGGAAAAGAAGATCATGAGCAGGTCGCCGTAGGTGACTTGCGAGGGATCGTAGGTGATTCTTACGCTTTCGGCATGACCGGTATTGCCGGTTTCGACCTGTTCGTAGTGAGCAGTGTCGGCCTTGCCGCCCGCGTAACCCGAGACTACAGAGATGACGCCGCGGGTATGCTCGAAGACGGCTTGAACACCCCAGAAGCAGCCGCCGGAAAGCACAGCCTGTTCATGGCGGTGAGAGGTGGCGATCGGCATGTCCACGGAGGGCTTGGGAAAGGCAGAGTTGGAGTGGGAAGCGGCGCTGGCCGAAGGAGACTCGAGTGCGGCGACAAGAAAAAATGGCAAGCACAACAATGAGCTCATTTTCTGCATAGTCGAGAAGCTTCGGCGACAACCGATCGAGCGTCTCACCCGTTGGATGCGAAAATACAGGAAAGAGGTTACAGGAATGCAGGAGAAATGGTAGAGCCTGGGTCGCACGCTTGTGGAAGGTGTCACAGAGCGGGTTGAACTGGGAGCGTAAAATGGCGCCAGCGAGGGACAACCGATGAGGATGCCCGTTCTTTTCGTGGGACACGGATCGCCGGTGAACGCAATCGAGGAGAACGCGTTCACAAAGAGCTTGCGGGCGGTGGCCAAGCGGCTGCCGACACCGAGGGCGGTCTGCGTGATTTCAGCGCACTGAGTGACACGCGGGAGCCACGTTCTAGGGGTGGATCGGCCGAGGACGATTCACGATTTCTACGGATTCCCGCGGAAGCTGTATCAGGTGGACTATCCTGCGCCGGGTTCGCCGACGGAGGCGAAGCGATTGGCGGTGGAGGAGCACTTGAAGCTCGATCACGAATGGGGATTGGACCACGGGGCATGGAGCGTGCTGCTGCACATGTATCCGGAGGCGAACGTGCCGGTCTTTCAAGTGAGCCTGGATCACGAAAAAACACTGAGAGAGCATATGGAACTCGGGGCAGAGTTGCAGAAACTGCGTGAGCGGGGCGTACTGATTCTGGGGAGCGGGAACGCCGTCCACAATCTGCGCCGCATCAATTGGGAGATGCCGAATGGTGGTTACGCTTGGGCGGAAGAGTTTGACGAGAAAGTGAAGCGGGCAATCGAAGACAGGGATTTGCAGGCATTGGCGGCACCCGAGGCGTGGGGGAATGGATTGCTCGGAGAAGCGCACCCGACGCTCGAACACTACGTGCCGCTGCTGTATACGCTGGGCGCAACGCAAGAGACGGACGAAGTGAGTTTTCCGTACGAGGGGATGGAGTTTGGCACCATCTCGATGCGGATGGCGGCGTTCGACAACCGAACCGTGTAACGTGTTGAGTCGACAGTCACCGGTGATGTGGAACCTGGGTGAAATGCCAGGCATCTATTGATGTATGCAAGAAGAGACGAGATTGCGTGAGGGGATGACCTAGAATGAGGACTTCGACTTTCTTGTTTGTTATTTACCTGATTGAGTTTGCGCTGCTTGTGCTGCCTGCCGGTGCGCAGGTGACATATGGGAAGAAGCCGGAACTGCCGCAGCCGTTCGCAAGTAAATCGGCGGGAAACGGCCCGAACGGAGTGAAGCCTCCGGCAGGGTTCTTGCCGACGGTGCCGGAAGGGTTCCACGTAAACATATTTGCAAAGGACTTCTCGATGCCGCGATTTCTGACGGTGGCGCCAAACGGGGACGTGTTTCTGGCGGACACCGGCGCAGGACAAGTGATCGTGTTGCGCGATCCGCAGCATACCGGAGGAGCACAAGAGCGGGAAGTCTTTGCAAAGGATCTTTCGCGGCCGTTCGGTATCGCGTTCCATGATGACTACGTATATGTGGGGAACACGGGCGCGGTGGTGCGGTTCAAGTACGACCCAAAGACATCAAAACGGACGGGAGACGCGGAGAAGATTCTGGATTTGCCGCCGGGCGGAGGACATTTCACGCGGACGGTTGTGTTCAGTAAAGACGGAACGAAGTTGTATGTGAGCGTGGGGTCGAGTTCAAACATCGATATTGAGAAAGACAACCGGCGTGCCGCGGTGCTGGCGAGCGATCCAGACGGAAAGAACTGGCGAATCTTCGCTTCAGGATTAAGGAATGCGGTGGGATTGGGAATTGAGCCGGTGACCGGAGAGGTGTGGGTCACGGTAAACGAGCGGGATGAACTGGGCGACAATTTACCGCCGGACTACTTCACGTCGGTGCAGGATGGCGGGTTTTACGGTTGGCCGTACAGCTATATCGGAAACAACGTTGATCCACGGGTGAAGCCGCAGAAGGCCGACCTTGTAGCGCGGGCGATTATCCCGGATGTACTGCTGGGAGCGCATGTGGCGCCGCTGCAATTTACCTTTTACACGGCTCAGCAGTTTCCAGAGCAATACCGCGGTGGGGCATTCATCGCGGAACACGGATCATGGAATCGCGCGACGCGCAGCGGGTATCAGGTAGCATTCGTAGGATTCAAAGACGGTAAAGCGGCGGCGGATCCTGTGCCGTTCTTGACTGGACTCGTAACGGATCCGAGCGGGAAGAACGTGAATGGACGGCCAGTGGGAGTGACGGTAGCGCAAGACGGGGCGCTGCTGGTGAGCGACGACGGCGCAGGCGTGATTTACCGCGTGAGTTACGGGAAGTAAGGCTCGCAGCCGAGAAAAAGGATCAGGCCTACGGCGTGGAGCCCTCGCCAGCCGTACAGGCGGACGAGACTAGTTCAGGGTGAGAGTCAAGACGATTGGGTTGACGGGCAGCGACTTGGTTGTGCCCGCAGGTGTAGCGGTAACGTTCACCGTAATCGCGTAAGAACCGGCGGGGGATCGGAAGCTGAAGGCGCTGCTGGCGATGGCGCTGTTGGTGAAGCCAGTGGCGGTGGCGATAGCTTTGACGGCGGCGGCAGAAGTCAGCGAGAACGGCGCCGAGTAAACCGTCGATGAGGCGGTGGGAGTCGAGCCGTCCGTAGTGAAGTAAATGGTGGCGCCAGGCGTCGCGTCGGCAATAGAGACGGACTGCGACGCGCTGAAAGTGCCTCCCGCAGGCTGGATCGAGGGTGTGGCGACCGTTTGTTCGGCGGGTGAAGAGGGAGGCGTGGAATTCCCAGTGCTGGAAGCGCCACCACCGCAGCCCATTCCAGAAAAAATCAAAAGCAGTGAAGCAGCCGTTGCGGTGATCGCCACTGCGCGGGGGGACCGGTTTTTATTGTCGGGAAACCGTATAGAGAGACGAATCGCGCACGCGGCGACCAGGAGAGCTGGGATGGACCAGGGCGTGGGATTAGCTGGTGGATTCGAAATTGGAGGAGCCAAGGGGGCAACCAGGGAAGCGCCAAGGGTGTTGACGGAAACGGTGAAGGGGACAGTGCTGCCGGAAGTGAGGCTCACGCTGGCAGGTGGAACGCAGGTGGCTCCAAAAGGAACGCCGGTGCAGGTGAAGGTGAGCGAACCGTTGAAGCCGTTGCCGGCAATCGCCTGGAGATTGAATTGAGCGGCCTGTCCTGCAGCGACGGTGGCGGTAGTGCTTCCGCTTGGGGCAGCGCCGATCTGCACAGCGGAGACTCCGGTGCCGGATATAGAGACGACTTGTGGCGATCCTGCGGCGTCGTCGGTAACCGTCCAAGTAGCAGTGCGAATGCCTGTCGCGAGCGGCGTGAAGGTGACGGAGAGAGTACAACTGGCACCCGCGTTGAGAGCGCCTAGGCAGTTGGTTGGAGCGAAAGAGAAATCGGGCACATTGCTGCCACCGATGACGGTGCTGGTGATGTGAAGCGGAGCGCCGCCGGTATTGGTGAGCGTGAGCACGACGGGATTGCTGCTGGTGCCTTCGACGGTGGAAGGAAAGACGATGCTGGCGGGATTCATGGTGAGTTGCGAGGCTGGCGCAGTGGCGGTACCAGAGAGCGGGATGCTTTGCGGGCTTTGCGGAACGTTGCTGGTGACGACGATGTTAGCGTTACTGGTGCCGGCGGCAGCGGGGGAATAAACGACGGAAAGCGCGCAGGCCTGATTGGCCGCGAGCGCTGCATTGCAGCCGTTGGTCAATTGAAAGTCGGTGGAGTTGGGGCCGGTGAGAGAAACCGAGTTTAGGTTGACGACTTCGTCTCCAACGTTTTTGAGCGTGATGTACTGCGGAGAGCTGGATTGGCCGGCTGTCGTTGGCGAGAAGGCGAGCGAAGGCAGACTCAAAGAGAGAACCGGGCCGGAAACACCTTGGCCGCCACTGGGACCATGCGTGGCCAAAATCGGCGGAATGAACCCAAGTTGCGGATAGAAGGCAGAACTGATGGAACCAGACTGACTGGCGCGACCAGAAACCGGGTCCACGTAATAGACACTGATGCCGCCGGTGTTCGTGGAGGAATAGGCATATGGGCCCTGTGGGTCAGGAAGGGAGTCGAAGAAGGTGGCGGCGGAGAGGGGGAGGGGGGAGGCGGGGAGGAGGAGATAGTCGCTGGGATCGAACATTTGAAAGGGAAGTCCGCCGCCGGTGAAGTCTGGCGGGGCGGATTGGACGTAAAGAATCTGCCCACCGGGATTGAAGAAGATGGCGTCGCCGATCCTGTACAAGCCCGCGGGGGTCTGGTCAGGACCGAGAAAGTAGGAACCGTTGCTGGAGAGAGTGAAAGAGTTTTGCGCAATGGTATAGGAGACAAGGCTTGCGCCAGAAACGCCGTACGTGAGCGCGAGGTAGTTCCCCGTGGGGCTGATGGCGATGGCTCTTTCATTCTGGCCGAGGATTTGTCCTCCACCAGGATCGAAATTGGGGAGGCCGGTTACCGGGTCGAAGGTGATGACGTAGAGAACCGCGTTGGGATCGGCGCCGCCGGAGGAGTTCCGCTGGTTCACGAAAAGAGCAACGCCGTAACCGTTCGGGTCAGCCATCACGGAGCCGGCGCCGACCAGGTCGATTTGCTGGCTGGAAATCGGCGTGAGTGTCGGGATCGTCGGCATGACCTGAAACGTGTCGATGTAGAAGTTTTTCGTCGAGTCGGTGCCAGACGTGTTTTCTTTTATGGCGTATAGGTAATTGCCCGAACTATCGGCGATTACCAATAGTGTGATGTAACCCGAGAGCTGAGAAGCGGCAAACGGCGCGTTGGGAGCTTCCGTGAGCGCAGTTGTGGCGGAATTAAGGGCGTACATTGAGGCGCCGTCGCCACAGATGGAGTAGAGAAAGCGGCCTTTGGGGTCAATTGTGGAGGGGACACAAGCATCATTGAAGGTGCTGGCCGAGTCGGAGAGCAGGGTGAGCGCACCGGTAGAGTCGTCGCGGAAGAAGGTCACGGTGCCCACATTGGGTTGCGAAGAGGAAGGCGGGACCTCCGCGAAGAGATAGGGTTGGCTGGTTTGCGCGCAAAGTGGAGAAATGCAGAGCATAGAAAGGAGAAGCAAGGAAGGAAAGAAAGGGCTACGAGAAATGGCCAAAGGATGACCGAGCCGCATGAAAAGATCCTTACTCCGGAATCACAATCCGGGAAAAACAGGAAATGAGAGGGAAACCCGAGATTACGGTAGCGTGAAGTTGTATATCAGTCAATAAAAAGAGAATGAGAAACGGCTAATGTGGGCGCGACCGTTCCGATTTGAAACAGCGCGAGCGAAAGTAGAATGAAGGAGTTTATGTTAATGATTGTTAATGTTGGCCAAGTCGCCGTGCGGTAAGGTACTAGGCTTATGTCACCCATCACTTTGGATTTAGAGAAGGACGCAAGCAGCACGGAAGGAACGGCGATCTATCACGCGAAGGGGAAGCTAAGCCTGGAGACTGTGAACACGTTCGTACAGCAATTAAGACCGGACGCGTCGTCGAAACTGGTGCTGGATCTGAACGGTGTGAGTTTTCTGGACTCCGCGGGAGTGGGAGCGCTGGTGTCGTTGTTTGTAGGCAGGCGCAACCAAGGAAAAGTGTTGGCGCTGGCGGCCCTGCCGGCGCAAGCAAAGGCTGTGGTTACGGTGGCGGGCTTGCACAATATGTTGCCGATCTACGGCACAGTGGAAGAAGCGACGAACGGGAATAAAGGCTAAGCCAGGCAGCGCCGCAACGCCAGCCGCGCGGGACGGCGATCAGTGAGGAGACCAGCTGGGATGGCTGGTGAAGAGGCCGTCGACGAAACCAATCTGGTAGGCAAGAAACAAACCAAAACAGAGACTGATTACACCTGAACCAGTGATGAGGCTGCGGTTGAGCCAAGAGAAGCGCGTGCCCGCGTAGGAGAAGGGCAGGGCGAGGGCGAAGGTAATCAGCATCATTCCGGCGATCGTACCCAAACCGAAAATCAAAAGGAAAAACGCGGCCCAGCGCGGGTCGTGGATGGTGGCGAGAACGAGGAGCGCCGCCGCCGCGGAGCCAGCGAGCCCGTGCACGACACCGACAAAGAGCGGTCGGAGGGTGTGAAAAAGCCCGAGCTTGGCGAGGGGTTTTTCTACCGCGGTTGGGACAGGGAGCGAATCGGCATGGTGTTCGCCGGCAGGGACGTGCGCGTGCCAGTGGTAATGGACGTGATGGTTGTGCTCGTGAAGATGTGCGTGTTCGCCAACGACTTTAGGATGCGCAGGCGAGAATTTCTCGCTGAGCCACTGCGAGACACCGGTGAGGTTAAGAATGCCAAGCAGAATGAGCATGAGGCTGACAGCAAATTCCATGGTGAGACCGACGCGGGGCGGGATGACAAGGTTGAAGAGGATGATGGGTACGCCGACGGCGATGATGGTGACGGTGTGCCCGAGTCCCCAGAAGGCGCCGATCAAGGACGCTTTGGAGAGAGAACGCTCGCGGCTCACGATGGTGGATACGGCAATGACGTGATCGGGATCGGTGGCGTGGCGCATGCCGAGCAAGAAACCGATGGCGAGAATAGCGAGGCCGGTCAGCATCCAAGTGCCGCATCCTTCAACGGCAGAGAATACAGGATAACCGAGAAACAGGTGGACGGCGAGTGCGTTGGGTCACGCATGAGGGAGCGTCTACGCCAGAGCCGGGAGCCTATTCGACTTTGAGGAGGCGCATGAATTCGGAGGCGGCGTGGGGGAGACGGGCGCCGCGGCGCGAGACGATGTACAGGTGCCTGGGCATGTTGAGCTGACGAATCTTGATTTCCTTCAGAGTGCCATGTTCGATCTCCCAATTCACGCACATGCGGGGAACGATCGCGACGCCCATGCCCATCTGAACGAAGCGCTTAATACTCTCGATGGTAGGCATTTCCATAGGCATGTTGAGCGGCGTACGATGACGCGCAAAAAGCTCGATAACGCGACGCCGGAAGGGGGATTCGACGATATGGGCGATGAAGTTCTCTTTGCCGAGCTCTTCGATTTCGATTTCCCGCTTTTTAGCCAGGGGATGCTTCGGAGGAACGACGAGGGTGAGTTCGTCTTTGAGAATCTCTGTGGCCAGCAGTTGCGAATCGCGCGGGACAAAGGAAACGGCACCCAGGTCGAGGCGGTAATTGACGACCTCGTGGGGAATGTCGCGGGAGAACATGCGATGGAGCCGGACCTGGACCCCGGGGTGGGCCTCCCGGAAGCGTGCAAGGGCTGGGAGCAAGGCGTGGATGGAGCTTTCATTGACGCCGAGAGAGAGCTCACCGCGCTTGAGGCCTTCGAGTTCCATCAAGCCCTTCTTGACCTCGTCGCGGAGATTCAGGAGGCGTTCGGCGTATTCGCGGAGGAGTGTACCGGCATCGGTAAGGCGGACGGGGCGGGCGCCACGTACGAAAAGGGGCTGGCCGAGAGAGTCCTCGAGTTTGCGGATAGCGAGGCTGACAGCGGGTTGGGTGCGGTAGAGGCGTTCGGCCGCCCGGGAGAAGCTGCCTTCACGAGCAACGGTCAGAAAGACTTGCAGTTCAGCTAGATCCATAGGAGCCGACCAATTCTTCGGGGGGCCAATGCCATACCAGAGCCCCTGAGACCCGAAACAGGCGGAAGCCAGTTCATGCCGCTAGTATAAGGCAGAATTATCAAATACAGAACCAAGATAAATTGGACTAGAAGGGACAGTCCGTGCGTAACTGGAATAATCCAGGGGAGGCACTCTATGAGCCATGTAAGCATCTTCGACACGACGCTCCGGGATGGCGAACAGTCGCCCGGATTCTCGATGAACACGAGTGAGAAGATCCGCATGGCGAAGCAGCTTGCGTCGCTGGGCGTGGACATTATTGAGGCAGGGTTCCCGATCGCATCGAAGGGGGATCTGGAAGCGGTGATGGCCGTGTCGAAGGAAGTGCGCGATGTGCCGATCGCGGCATTGGCGCGCGCGAGAAAGGACGACATCCTGGCGGCAGCGGAAGCGCTAAAGGGCGCGAAGGAGCCGCGGATGCATGTGTTCCTGGCGACGTCAGACCTGCACTTGCAGGTGAAGCTGCACATGACGCGCGAGCAAGCCCTGGAAGCGATTTTCAACTCCATCAAGCTGGCGCGGAATTACGTGGGCGAGGTGGAATTCTCGGCAGAAGATGCCGGGCGGACGGACATCGAATTTCTGTGTAAGGCGTGCCAGATGGCGGTGGATGCGGGCGCGGACGTGCTGAACTTGCCGGACACAGTCGGGTACGCGGTGCCGGAAGAGTATGGACAGATGTTCCTGAAAGTGCGGGAGCACATTGGCGACCCAGAGCATGTGACGCTGAGCGCGCATTGCCACGACGATTTGGGGCTGGCGGTGGCGAATTCTCTGGCGGCGGTACGAGCGGGCGTCCGGCAGATCGAGTGCACCGTGAACGGGATTGGCGAGCGGGCCGGAAATGCGGCGCTCGAAGAAGTGGCGGTGGCCCTAGCGGTGCGCAAAGAAAGCTTCGGCGTGGCGACCAAGCTGAAGCTGGACGAGCTTTATAAGTCGAGCCGGCTGCTGACGGAGATTACCGGAGCGCATGTTGCGCCGAACAAGGCGGTCGTCGGCGCGAACGCGTTTGCGCACGAAGCGGGGATTCACCAGGACGGCATCATCAAGAACCCATTGACCTACGAGATCATTTCGCCGGAGGCGGTCGGTGTGCCGTCGCGGTCTCTGGTGCTGGGGAAGCACTCGGGGCGGCATGCGCTGCGAGAGACGCTAAAGGAATTGGGATATGAGCCGAGTGACAGCGAACTGGCCGAGTGCTATCGCCGGGTGACGGCGTTCGCGGACAGCGCGAAGCAAGTGAAGGCGCGGGATCTGATGACGATCGCACACGAAGTGATCAACCGGAAAGTGGCGGCGACCAGCGCTCCGGCAATCAATTAAGCGCGCCGGGTTTCCGCTAGAGCCCCAGCTACAGAAAAAACGGCTCCTGGCCTGCTAACATTGTGCGGACATGGGGTCCTCCAGTGGCAGGCCCCTACGACATGCGAGGGACTCGCGGATGAGGCTCAAGAAAACAATTGTGCTGTTGCCCGGAGACGGAATCGGGCCGGAAGTGACGCGTGCGGCGGCGGGCGTGCTGCAGGAGTGCGCGCGGGAATTCCAGCACCAGTTTGAAATGGTGGAGATGCCCATCGGCGGGGCGGCCATTGATCGAACGGGAGAGCCGCTGCCCAACGAGACGCTGGAGGCGTGCAGGAAAGCGGACGCGGTGTTTCTGGGCGCGGTCGGCGGGCCGAAGTGGGACGGACTGCCGGTCGGGAAGAGATGCGAGACAGGACTGCTGGGACTGCGCAAGGGACTTGGACTGTATGTGAATCTGCGGCCGGTAAAACTGATCGAGCCGCTGCGCGGAATTTCGCCGTTGCGGCCGGAGCGGCTGGGCGAGTTGGACATTGAGATTGTGCGCGAACTGGCCGGAGGGATGTACTTCGGGGAGCGCGGAAACATAACGGAAGGCGGAGTCGAGCGGGCGTTCGATACGGAGAGCTATTCGACGCCGGAGATTGAGCGAATCGCGGCGTTCGCGTTCACGAGGGCGGAGGCGCGTTCGCGCAGATTGTGTTCGGTGGACAAGCACAATGTGCTGACAAGCTCGCAGTTGTGGCGGCGGACGGTAACGGCGATGGGCGCGGTATACCCGGCTGTGAAGCTGGAGCATATGTACGTGGACAACGCATCGATGCAATTGATGCTGCGGCCAACGCAGTTTGACGTGATTCTGACCACGAATATGTTTGGCGACATTTTGAGCGACGAGGCTGCGGCGCTGGTGGGGTCGATTGGGCTGATTCCGTCGGCGAGTTTCGGGACGAGCGCGCCTTTGTTTGAACCGATTCACGGGTCGGCACCGACGCTGGCGGGGAAAGACGTGGCCAACCCGATTGGGTCGATCCTGAGCGCAACGATGATGCTGCGCGACACCTTCGGGCTCGGGCTCGAGGCGGATTGGGTGGAGCAGTCGCTGACGCGCGTGCTTGGCGCTGGTTATCGCACGGAAGATATTGCTGAGCCGGGGACGAAGAAAGTGGCGACGTCGATGTTCCTGGAGATCCTGCATCAGGAGATGCAGCGGACGTTTGAGCACGCGGAGAAGTACGGCTGGGGAGTGTAGGGGCGGTCGCCGGGATACATGTTCCGAAATGGTTCCCGAATTGAAAAAATCATGCCATTCTGGGGCTCAAGCATGAGCGGGAAGTTGGCCCTTTCATTGGAATTCTTTTAGAAATAGGGAGTTACATCCTCTCAATCCGGAAACGTAATTCGGAGACGCTCGTGCTGGTGGAACCGGCGTGGGGCTGCTCCATCCCTTGATTCTCAAACTAGCGACTCAAGACAGGAAGGCCGAAGTGTGCGAACATCAACCCGATCCTCGACCGAAAACAACCATAAATATGGTAGAATGGAAAAATGCGGACAACGGTAGATATACCCGATTCGTTGTATCAGGAGTTGAAGGCGAAAGCCGCGAGGGAGAAGCGTTCCGTGAAGGAGCTAATCCTGCGTGGAGTGGAAGGCGAAGTTGGATTGAGAAAGCGGAAGAAGCAGCGCCGGGTGACATTGCCTCTTGTCCGGTCGAAATGGCCGGGAACACTCGAGGTCGACAATGAGAAGATCTACGACCTCATTTCTTTTCCCTGATTTGAACGTTTGGCTGGCACTTTCCTATCAAGCACATGCTCACCACCTAATTGCGCAGTCTTGGTTCGTTGCCTTGCCCGAGACGGCACGGCTCTGTTTCTGTCGCTTGACGCAAATGGGCTTGTTGCGAATGCTTACAACGCAAGCCATTATGAGGGATGAGGTCATGACGCAGGGTCAAGCATGGCAGGTCTACGACACGTGGCTTGCGGATGAGCGAGTGTTTTTTGCGGAGGAGCCCCCGACGCTTGAGCCTGCCTTCCGGGCTTTGACGCGAAGCGGGCGGGCTGCAAACAAAGACTGGGGCGATTCGTATCTGATCGCTTTTGCGCGCTCCGCAGGTTTCGAGTTGGTGACGTTTGACAAAGCGATGCAGGGAAAAGCCGATGGCATTCTGCTGCTCTGACGTGCACACGGAGAAGTACGGCTGGGGCGTGTAGGCCCATTGTTGTAACGAATTCACGCCCTGTGTAATTCACGATTTTGAGGGATTCTCCCTGCAGAGTGATTGAAGTCACGGACAGCAAACCTCCCTCCCACTAGATTCCGTCCATACGCCTCCGCTGTTTATCTAGAAATGCGCTCGGCCTGGTGTTGAAACGCGCTGATTCCGAGGGCCCGCGCGAGGAGGAACCATGACCTGGCTGGCGATTCTGGTGCTTGTCGCATTTGTGGCGATCTCTCTGGGGTGGATGCGCAGAGTGAGGGTGGTCTTTGCGGGCAGCGGACTATTGCGCCTTTGTGGCGTTGTGCTCTTCGTTGCCAGTGTGTTTGTGGCACTGACGGCGGTGTTTGGCGGGATTACGTTGTCGTTGGGGATCGACAAGTTTCCGGCGCAATGGCTGGTCGGGACGCCCTTCGGCAGCTATGTAATTCCTGGGTTGATCCTTACGGTTGTCGTTGGTGGGAGCGCGACCGCTGCAACGGTGGCCGAGCTGCGGGAGTCGAGTGCGGGTGCCTTATTCTCGATCATCGGTGGCGTGATTCTCTTGGGATGGCTGGTCGGAGAACGTGTGATCTTGCCAAAAGAGGCATTTCTGCCGCAGTTTTTCTGGCTGGAAGCCATCTACATTGGCGCGGGACTCTTGATGGTCCTGCCTTCGCTCGTGGTTCGATGGTCGATACACAAGAAAGCAGCAACGGTGGTGTAAGGAACTTGCCGGAGGTGGCGCGAGTGAGCGGGTCCTAGTGGATCTGCCACCCTGCCGGGGGGCGACGGCTTCCATGTGAGCAATCAAGGCACAATAGCAACTTCGGTGTTGCGCTGGGGGCGGAGGGAAATTAGTATGGCGGTACACGGGAAAGGAGGGTGATCCAACAACAATGAAAACATCGGATTTAAGTGGTAAACGTGAGGTGGCTGAGGCTTAAGGCGCAAGCTTTTAAGTCCTAGCGAAGTTTGGATTCGCATAAGGCGCACGCGCCTTCAGCCAATCCCAGACAGACTACCGGCGGCCCTGCAGGATAACTGCGGGGCCGCTACTTTTTTGGGATGAGCAGCCGACCGCATGTGACAATCGTCACTTCTGAAACGATTCAATAAAGGGTATAAGTCAGCTGCTTGTCTCCCTGAACTGTAATCCCTACCGGGAGGAAGCATCCTCGAGACAAGTGCGGGGCCGGCTACGGGCTCCTGGTAACGAGACGTTGGACTGGCCTCCGATGAACGCCAGCGGGGAAGAAGTCTCCGCTATTTCGAGGAGGACGGTATGCCAGCAACAACAGTAGCTGCGAAATTGAAAGTGCCGTTTTACGGCCACGCCCGCCAGTATCACAACATCAAGAAAGAAATTGACGACGCCTTCCATGCGGTTCTGGAAAGCGAAGCGTACGTGATGGGACCCACGCTCGGGCGGTTCGAGAAGGAACTCGCGCAGTATTTCGGGATGAAGCATGCAATTGGAGTGAATTCCGGGACAGACGCGCTATGGTTGGTGTTTTTTGCACTGGGGCTGAAGCCCGGGGAAGAAGTCATTACCACGGCGAACACTTTCTTTGCGACAGCGGAAGCCATCTGGATCGCGGGCGGGAAGGTGGTGTTTGTCGACAGCGATCCCTCCACTAACAACATCGATCCGACGAAAATTGAAGCCGCGATCACGCCGCGGACGGTTGGAATTGTGCCCGTTCACCTTTATGGGCACTGCGCGAATATGAAGGCGATCCATGCGATCGCGAAGAGCCACAAACTCTGGGTGGTGGAAGACAACGCCCAGTCGATCGATGCGCACGGGGATGGATTCAAGCAGGGCGAGTTGAGCGACGCGATATGCACGAGCTTCATCATCCAGAAGAACCTGGGGACCTTTGGGGATGGCGGCGCGGTGGTCACAAACCGCGATGACATCGATCAGACCATACGGCGGCTACGGAATCATGGGTCGCTGAAGCGTTCGGTGCACTCGTTCGGGTTCAACAGCCGTCTCGATGACATGCACGCGGCATTTCTGAGCGTGAAACTGAAGCACATCACGAAGTGGACGGACCAGCGGCGCGCGTGGGCCAAGCGGTATACGGAAGGGCTGAAGGGAACGAGCTTCAAACTGCCGAAGGAGATGCCCGGGTACCGGCACGTGTACCACCTGTATGTAATCGAGCATCCGAAGCGCGACCACCTGACGCAATTCCTGGTAGACAACGGGATCGACGCGAAACAGCACTACCCCATCGCGATTCATCAGCAGGAAGGGTACCCGTGGGGCAAGCTGGCCGACCCACATCCGCATGTGCCGAAGTCCGAAGCGAATGCCGCACAGTGCGTGTCGCTGCCAATGTTCCCTGAACTGACGGCGGAAGAGGTGGACTACACCATCGAGAAGCTGAAGGAATGGGACGCCAAGTTCGGCTGGTGAGCTACCGGCGAAATGGAGAAAAACCATGGGCGATAAGAAGACCTACAGAGTCATGGTTGTGGGTGTCGGAAAACGCGGCAAACACCACCTGCAGGCGTTCAAGAAGAATCCGCGGTTTGAAGTGGCGGGAATCGCGGATGTAAACGCGGAGCTACTGGCGAAGGCCGGGGCGGAATTGGGAATCCAGAAAACGTCAACGGATGCGCTGCGTCTGGCGCAGGAAATCCATCCAGACATTTTCTGCTTCTGCACGCCGCCGACGATCCGACTCGAACTGATTCGCACCGGGATCGCATCGGGAGCAAGGCTGATCGCGTACGAGAAGCCGATGGCGCTTTCGATGAACGAAGCGATGGAAATCCGCAAATTGGTGGAACAGGCCGGGGTAAAGACGGTCGTGTCGCACCAGCACCGGTACGGACAGCACTATGCCAAGGTAAAGGAGATTGTCGACAGCGGGGAGCTGGGACGAATCCACACGATCCATGCATACGCGGGTGGATGGTTCCTCCATCTGTTCACGCATCTGGTGGACTACATGCGCTGGTACAACGGCGAAGTGCCCGCGGAATGGGTGATGGCGCAGGGAGCGGGCCGCGGCAAGCTCTCGGACAATCATCCTTCACCGGATTACATCGGCGGATTCATTCAATTCGCGAATGGAGTCCGCGGAATCATCGAATGCGGCGCTGGCGCGCCCGATGTACCGGAAGTGGATTACTGGTGGCGGAAGAACCGGATCGCCGTGTATGGCACGGAGGGATTCGCGGAAGTGCTGACAGGCGGAGGCTGGCGCGCCGTGACGAGCAGACACGCAGGCGTGGCCAGCGGGCCGGGTTGCATGAACTATGACCTTGATATGCCTCCGTACGTGGAGGATATGGCGCGATGGCTCGACGACGACCGCTGCGTGCATCCATGCAACGGGGAATCAGCGTATCAAGGGTTCGAGATCACCATGGCGATGTTGCGCTCGATAGAGGATCGAGGGCAAATCGCACTGCCGTTGAGCGCGGGTGAGCCGGAAATCGAGGTGCTGCGGCGCATCCTGCCGGTGAAACCGGTGCTGCTCTCCAGTGAGGTGCACAGCAAGGAGTATCCTGGCGGAGTTGTGGTGGCGGTGCCCGTGTTGGCGACAGCGGGGCGATAGCGAGCATTCGCCGACCCTTGTTATTGGGTTTGTGAAACGGCCAGACTCTACGTGGTCGACGACGAGAAGGCCGACTGGGTCCAAAGCGGGATGCAATTCCAACTTAAGTTGATCCTGAATTTCCGCGAAGAGAAGAGGCGTAGGACCGCCTGGAAGTGTGGTTGCGGGAAGGGGCTGGGGATGCTAAGTTTAGTAATCTCAGCCGGTTGGTCTACATTTGGGACCTTGTGGATGTAGGCGGGACCGGAACGCTTCCGGGATAGATAGAGCGGCGAAAGTTGCCAGGTCAAACGCAAGGAATCAGGGTATCCCGCGTCCTGAAATGGACGAGCACGTAAAGAGGAAATGCCTTCATCTTCCAAACCAACGAGTGCCGCGAGCGCGGCGCGTGTGTCTGGCGTGACGTATTGGCGCGTGGAGGGGTCGCTGCTGGAGATCAGCGCGCTACGAAGCATTGGGTTTTTCAACTGGAACAGCCAGAGCTTTTCGGAGCGATGGGTGCGGCGCGCGGGCATGCTGGGAGTGGGGCTGCTGCGACCCTTGTCGTACCTGGCAAGCCGGACGTATGCGACCCGGTTTCTGCACAGCGTGCTACGGGGGATCACACGAGATCGGCTGGACCTTCTGGGCGAAGAATACTTCCAATACGAATTGAAACCGCGGATGCGGCGTGAGTCGGTGGAGAAGCTAGTCGACGCCGTGCGGAGTGGCGAGCGAGTTGTCCTGGTCGGGCAGATGCTCGAGCATATTCTGCGGCCGATGGCCGAGTTCTTCGCGGTGGAAGGTTTCATCGGGAACCGGCTGGAGTTTCGTGATGGCGTAGCGACGGGCCGGCTGCTGGAGCCGGTGATTCGTCCCCGGGGGCCATTCGCGTGGCTGGCGAGCGGATCGGCGGACGGGAGAATTGCCGCCGACAAACTGGCGTCCCAACTGGATTGGGAGAAAACACCGGAACTTCTGAAGAGTTCGGCGCAGCCGGTGGCGCGACGGAAGGTCGAAGACGACTTCTCGGTACACGCGCTTGCTGATACACCGCGTATGGATTCGCTGAAGGTGCGCGAGACGCTGGCGGGCAAGCACCTGATGCTGATTGGCGTGACGGGATTCATCGGCAAAGTGTGGTTGGTGGAATTGCTCGAGAAGATTCCGGAGATCTCGAAGGTCACTCTGTTGATCCGGCGGAACCGGACGACTTCCGCGCAGCGGCGATTCGAAAAGATAGTGGAAGAGTCACCGACGTTCGACAGGCTGCTGGAGATTCATGGGCCGAAGCTGGCGGCGTTTCTGAAGGAAAAAGTGGAAGTGGTGGAAGGCGATGTCAGCCAACCCGGGCTAGGACTGGACGCGGAGACGCAGGCGCGGCTGGAGAAGTCGCTGGACCTGATCGCCAGCAGCGCGGGATTGACGGATTTCAATCCGGACCTGCGGGACGCGTTGTCGTCGAACGTGGATTCGACGATGAACTTGCTGGATTTTTTGCGGAAGTGCCACCACGCGTCGCTGATGCATCTTTCGACGTGTTACGTGGTGGGGATGCGCGATGGGCACGTGACGGAAGAATTGCGCGTGAACTATAACCCCACGAACAACGCCGATTTTGACGCCGAAAAAGAGATCGCGTCGCTGCGGGAGATGGTGAAGCGGATCGAGGAACGGGCGGAGAGCGCGGAACTGGCGAAAGCGTTGCGGCGGCAGGCCCTCGGCAAGGGCGGCGACCCATCGAAGGTAGGCGCGGAAGAGTTGGATGGTGTGCTGAAGCGGAATCGGGCGCGCTGGGTGCGGAACCGGTTAGTGCGCGCGGGAATGAAACGCGCGAACTATCTGGGCTGGCCGAATACCTACACGTTCACGAAGAGCCTGGGTGAGTCTGTGCTGGCGAAGCAGGGACGGGATCTGCCGGTGGCGGTTGTGCGGCCATCGATTGTCGAGAGCTCGGAGCGGACGCCGTTTACCGGATGGAACGAGGGAATTAACACATCGGGGCCGTTATCGTATCTGCTGGGAACGAATTTCCGGCAGTTACCCTCAAACGAGCGCAAGTGCCTGGACGTGATTCCCGTGGACATGGTGACGCGCGGGATGACGCTAATTGCCGCGGCACTGCTGCAGAGGAAGAATGCGCGGCTGTATCAGTTGGCGACGTCGGCGATCAACCCGGTGAACATGGGGCGATCGATTGAGCTGACGGGGTTGGCGCACCGCAAGCACTACCGCGCCCAGCAAGGGCTAGAGCATTGGCTCAAGGTGAAGCTGGAGACGATCCCGGTTTCGAAACAGAGGTATGAGCGGTTATCGATTCCGATGCAGAAAGCCGTGGTTTCGCGGATCAACAAGGCGGCGACGAAGATGCGGATCAGCAAGCCGCCGCTGGCGAAGACGGAGCGGGATCTGGTGCGAGCTCAGAAGTTGATCGAGTTGTACGAGCCGTTCATCCTGCACAACGAACACGTGTTCGAGTGCGAGAACGCGCGGCTGCTTTCGGCGGCACTGAAGGGCGAGGAGAAAGAGCTGTTTGACTACTCGCCGGAAAAGATTGACTGGTGGGATTACTGGATTAACATCCACATACCGGCGCTGCGGCGGTGGTGCTACCCATTGATGGAAGGGAAGCCGTTAGAGGCGCGGGAAGCGCGGGTGCTGGATTGGTCGGCGCCGCCGGAAGGCGCGTCGGCGGCGACACGTTAGGCAGAATTTCCGTTCACTCATGGCTATCTTTCTGACCGGATCGACAGGCTATTTGGGAAGCTATCTTGTGGCAGGTTTGTGGACCGGCCACACGGAAAGATTGAATCTGCTGGTGCGCGCGAAAACGGAAGACGAGGCGCGCGAACGGCTGTGGCACTCACTGCAACTGCACATGGAATTCCCGGAATTTCTGCAGTACCTGAATACGCGCGTGCGTATTTTCCGCGGCGACCTGACCGCCGAGCGATTTGGCCTCGACGACGATGAATATCACGCGCTGGTCGATTCCACGGATTCGATTCTGCATTGCGCTGCCTCGCTAAACCGCAAATCGGAGAAACAGTGTCTGAACGTGAACCTGCGCGGATCGCTGGAAGTGATTCAGCTGGCGCGACGGGCGCAGAATCACCACGGACTGCGGCGGTATTCGTTCGTCAGCACCGTGGCGGTCGCAGGGCGGCGGCAGAACGAAGTGGTGCGGGAAGACACGTCGATTGATTGGGCACGATCGGACTACGATCCGTACGCCCGGACAAAAAAGTTCTGCGAGCACATGGTGAACCAGTTGCTGCCCGACGTGCCGCATACGATTTTCCGTCCTGCGATTGTGCTGGGCGACAGCCGAATGCCGGAGACAACACAGTTCGACATGGTGGAAGCGTTCGACATGCTTGCGCGCTTGCCGGTGTTGCCGCTGCGGCCCGACGACAAGATTGATATTGTGCCGGCAGATTATGTGGGTGCGGCAATCGTGAAGGTTCACCAGATGGAGAAGCCAAATCACGGGATCTACCATCTATCCTCGGGAACGGGGTCGCAGACGTATAAAGAATTGACGGATGCGCTGGCGGCTGCGGGCGGATGGGGCCGCCCGAGCTATCAACCGTGGCTAGGTGGACCGTTCTCGAAGACAGTGAACTGGCTGGCGTTCAAGGGTGGCGCAGTGGGATACGGCGCGTCGCTACTGAAGGTGTTCTGGCCGTATCTGGACTGGAACACGGTGTTCGATAATTCCCGCGTGGTGCAGGAAATGGGCGAGGCGCCGGCGAAGTTTTCGACCTACGCGCACGCGTTATTGCGCTTCAGTCGAACGAACAAATTCAAGTATCCAGCAAAGCCTTGGCCTGAGAGTGCGGCGAGCGAGAGCGCGAAGACGGCGGGGAGTGCGGTGGCATGACGGATTTTCTTCTGGTGATGTGGGTGAGCGCGCTGATCGAAATGCGGCGCTTCGGGTGGATGTTCGGGGCCGGAAAGCGCTGGACGCCCGGCGAAAAGCTGAAGCTGCTATTTGCTGGATACAATGGCACGCGAAATACCGGCAGCGATGTCCGTGTGCAAGAGATGTTACGGCAGGTCCGCCACGTGCTCGGAGCGGAGAACGTCGACTTCAGCGTGATGACACAGAATTTCGAGCGCACGAAGGGATATTTCGAGGGATCAAAGCAAGTTCATCTGCCGGATGTGTTTCCGCCATTTTTGAACCGCGAAGTACACGCGAATCACGGCGTGATTTCGTGCGAAGGGTCGATGTTCAAGAGCAAGTTCGCCAATGCCCTAACAACGATGATGATCGGGTCGCTGGGGCTGGCATCAGCGGAGAATAAGTTGTCCGTGGCATATGGCGGCGACGCGGGGCTCATGGACGAGTTGATCCAGCGGATGTGCGCGCGCTACACGAAAGATTCGCTGGTGATCACACGGAGCCTGGAATCGCAGCAGCTATTGAGTAAACTCGGCGTGCCGAACGAATTGGGCGCGGACACGGCGTGGACATTTGAGCCGCATCCGCCGGAGTACGGACGGAAGGCACTGCGAGCACTGGGCTGGGACGAGAAAACGCCGGTGCTGGCGCTGTGCCCGATTCATCCTTTCGTGTGGCCGGTACGGGCGTCGATCGGGAAATACATTGCACGAGCGACGACCGGTGCCTACAAGAACAGTCAGTACCGGACGGTGTATTTCTTCGAGTCAGGCGCGGAAGTCGATCGGAAGTTCAAACACTACGTGAACGGATACATCGAGGCGGCGAAAGCCTTCGTACAGCGACATCGGGTGTTTCCGATTCTGGTGGCGATGGAACGGCTGGATGCCGTGGCATGCCACGCGATTGAGCAGGAAATGCCAGGAACGCCGGTGCTCACGTCGGACGACTACGACATGTTCGAGTTGGTGTCGATCCTGCGAGAGTGCACATACATGGTGTCCTCGCGGTATCACGGGATCGTAACGTGCATGCCTACGGGAGTGGTGTCGGCCGGCGTGACGATGGATGAACGAATCCGCAACCTAATGCGCGAACGTGGACACCAACACCTAATGCTGACCGTTGACGATCCGGAACTCGGTCCAAAGTTGCTCGAAGTGATGGAGCGGTTGGTTGTGGAAGCGGACGCGATTCGCGAGAGCGTCGAGCGCACCGTGGTGGCGAATCTCAAAGGTATGGCGCGGATGGGAACGTTTCTGGAATATGAGATGCGGCGCGTCTATCCGGAGTTTCCGCTGCGCAAGGGTGTGCTGAGTTGGGAAGATAACCTGCCGCCGCTGAACAAAAATTTGCGGACGTTGGTGGAAGAATACGACACGACGGCAGTGGCAGTGGGCGCGGGACGGTAGACCAATGGGAAATTTCCTGGAGAATGTGTTTGCTCGGCTGGAGAGCGCCGGCGACAGCATCGTGCTGCGCGAAATTCGTGGAGAACAGTTCGTAGATCTGAGCGCGAAGCAGCTCCTGGAGCAGGTGGCGCGGGTGCGCGGATTTTTACGCGACTTAGGTTTGCAGAGCGGAGATCGTTGCGCGCTGCTGGGGCCGAATTCGATGCAATGGGTAGCTGTGGATCTGGCGCTGATGGCGGAAGGCGCGATCGTGGTGCCACTGTACTCGCGACAGGCGGCTGGTGAGCTTGCAGGAATGGTGAAAGATTCCGGCGCTCGATTTTTGTTCGTGAGCGATGCGGCGCTCGAAGAAAGCGTCGCGCAGGTATGGGCCGAAGCGCCCCGGCGAATCCTGTTTTCAGAGGCGCTGAGCGGCAAAAGCGTCGCAGACAAGCCGATGCCCCGAAAGGGCGAGGATCTCGTCACAATTATTTATACGTCTGGAACCTCAGGCGAGCCGAAAGGTGTTTGCCTGAACACGGCAAATCTGAATTTCATGACTGGCTGCACGACTGGATGGATGGACCGGCTGGGATGGGAACGTCCGGAGGCCATGCGGGTGTTCCAGTACTTGCCGTTCAATTTTGCAGCGTCGTGGATTGTGATGCTCTCGTGCCTCACGAAGAACACGGTGCTGACGCTGTCGACCGATTTGACCAAGCTGGCGGACGAAATTCGGCTGTCGGCGCCAAATTACTTCTTCAATGTGCCGACGCTGTTGGAACGGGTGCGGCGCGGCGTGGAAGAGACGATTGCCAAGGGTCCGGGGATTGTTCAGAAGATTTATCGCAAAGCCCGGGAAGGCTGGAATCGCGAACAAGAAGGGAAAGGCGGCGGAGGGATTTGGCTGGCGCTTGCCCGCACGCTGATCTTCAAGACGATTCTGTCGAAGTTTGGCGGAAATCTGCGCGGCTTGGTCTGTGGATCGGCGCCGTTGGCCGCGGAGACGCAGGAGTTCTTTGCGATGCTGGGGATTCCGATCTGGCAGGTGTACGGCCTGACGGAAACCTGCGGCATCTGCACGATGGATGACCCGCGACTGGTGAGTGAGCCAGGACGCGTGGGGCAAGCGATTCCCGGAATCGAGATGATTGTCGCCGAGAACGAAGAAATTGTGGTACGCGGACCGAATGTCTTCCCGGGGTATTGGAACCGGCCGGAAGAAACGGCGAAGGCGCTCCATGGCGGCGTGTTCCACACAGGGGATCAGGGGGAAGTGAATTCGAAGGGGAATTGGCGGATCAGCGGGCGGATCAAGAATCTGATCATTTTGAATTCAGGACACAATATCGCGCCGGAGCCAATTGAAGAGGAAATCGCCGGGCTCGTGGCTGGAGCCCAGCAGATCGTGATCGTGGGGAACGGCCGAGGGTATCTTTGCGCGCTTGTGACAGGCGATGTGAACGCAAGCGGAGTGCAAGAGGCGATCGACCGTGTAAATTCGGAGCTGCCACATTACCGGCAGGTGCGACACTTCGTGATCGAGAGGCAGGGGTTCACGCCGGAGAGCGGGCTGGTTACGGCAAACGGGAAGCTGCGGCGCGATCAGATTAACGCTCGTTTCCGCGAGAAGATTGACGAGATGTACAAGCAGCATAGCGCGGCGGCTGCGGGGAACGGGCGATGAAAGAGTTTCGCGGGGAAGCGTTGCGGTGGGAGTGGCGCGAGGGCGTGGTCGAGGTCACACTGGATCGCGAGCCACTAAACGAGATTGGATCCGTGATGCTCGCGGACCTGGAGAGATTCGCGAAGGCGATCAACGTGCTGGCCCCGACCACAGCGGCTTGCATTATCACCAGCGCGAGACCCGGCGGTTTTTGTGCGGGAGCGGATTTGAAGGAGCTGTATGACGGAGCGCTGCCACTTTCGAAAGCGAAACGAGCGGAGGGCGTGCGCAAGTTTCTGCAACGGATTCACGCGGTGCTGAATGCCATTGACGAAGCGCCGTTCGTGACGTTCGCGGCTGTACACGGATTGTGCATGGGTGGTGGACTGGAACTGGCGCTGGCCTGCGACCAGATTGTAGCCGACAAGATGGCACGATTCGGCTTTCCCGAGTTGCGGCTTGGCTTGATCCCGGGATTTGGCGGAATTCCCCGCTTGCGGCGCGATGTGGGTAACGCATTTATCCGCGATTTGCTCTTTACTGGCCGCACGGTAAAGGCGGAAGGCGCGCACCAGGCGCGGCTCGTAGCGCATCTAGTCGGCGAAGGCTACGCGTTGCAGGTAGCACGGGGGATGGCACAACAGGTGAGGAAGTTCGATGCGGAAACGCGAGCCGCCGCGAAGAAGTTCATCAAGCCGATCCCGAAGGCGGAATTGAAGAAAGAGATCGATCTGTTCTGCAAGTTGTTCAATCGACCTGTAGTGATGGAGAGCCTGCGGCGATTCGTTGAAAGCGACGAACCGATGAAGCATCTGCCCGCTGCAGCGCAAAGCAAGTAGAAAATTGGACAGGACCAGGAGGAGCGATGAAACTACCGACGTGGAAGCGTTGCGGCCAGGTTGTCGTGTTTGCGTGTCTTGGGCTGGCTGCGTGTTCTCGGCCGACGGAGAAGGCAGCGCCGAAAGCGAACGCGGAGGCGACCACAGATTCCGCGACGTTTGACAACGACGGAACAGCACATATCACGCGCGTAGTGCCAATGCCGGGGACACTTAGCCCGGAAGCGCAGAAGTGGCTGGAATCGCTAAATCACCTGAAGTATGGGCCGGAGACGCTGGCGGAGCGACGCGCGGGCCTGGAAAAATGGCTGGTGATTGGCACGGCGGAAGCGAAGAAACACTTTCCTGCGAATGTAGAAAGCAAGACGATTGCGGAAGTGAAGACGGACATCATTACGCCGCTGGAGATGCCGGCGGCGAATCGTGGACGCGTGCTGATCAATCTGCACGGCGGCGGATTTAACGGGGACTCAGGTTCGCTGATCGAAGGAATACCGATTAGCAATCTGGCGAAGATCAAAGTCGTGTCCGTGTACTACCGGTTGGCGCCGGAGAATCCGTTTCCGGCGGCGGTGGACGATGTCGTGGCGGTGTACAAGGAACTGCTGAAGGAATACAAGCCGAAGAATATCGGGATCTACGGAACTTCCGCGGGCGGGATTCTGTCGGCAGAGGTGGCGGTCAAGCTGAAGCAACTGGGATTGCCACTCCCAGGCGCGCTGGGAGTGTTCACGATGATGGCGGACTTCAGCAATCGTGGCGATTCCGTGAATCTTTTCACGCTAAACGGTTTCCCTGGGAACCTGGAGCCACGCCATGCGGGAGAGCAAACAGTGAGCGATTACGTAGGGAGTACGGATCCGAAAGATCCGGTGCTTTCACCGGTGTATGCGGACTTGAAGGGGATGCCGCCATCTTTGCTGGTGACAAGCACGCGGGATCTATTGTTGAGCGGGACGACGATTTTTCATCGCGCACTGCTGCGGTCGGGGAATGACGCGCAGTTGGTGGTGTTTGAAGCGCTGCCTCATGCGTTCTGGTATCACTTCGATTTTCCGGAGACGCAGGAGTGTTTGGAGTTGATGGCGGGGTTTTTCGACAAGAAATTGGGGCGCTGAAGAAAAGGCTGGCACACATGGCTGGCTCTGCATGCAGCCCGAGCGAAGAGCCATAGCGATGCGACGAGGGCTGATTCTGCTCTAGATAAGGCCGGGCCGGTCGCAGGCATCGGCAGTTTTCCTTCCAGCCGCTGGGAATGATAAATTTAGAAACTATGGCAAATCTAGATGAGACGACCAGGGAAATCCTGGCGATGGCCGAAAAGCAGTTCAAGGTTTCCCCGGGAAGTCTGAAGCCGGAAGACGACTTTTACAAGAAGTTGGGAATCGACAGCTTGCAGGCGCTGGAACTGTTGTCGCGCCTGGAGAATCATTTCAACATTGAGCTGCCGGACTACGAAGTGCAGGGCGTCAGCGACTTCAAAACGCTTGCCGAACGCGTGCAAGCGCGTCTGTGATGCTGGATCTCACTAAATACAATTCGCTGGGAGAGGCGCTTCGCGATGCGCTGGAAACGTGGCCGCTCGAAGTGTGTTTGTACGAGTCGGACCGCGGGCAGGAGAAGGAACGGATCACCTACCGGGAGTTCAAGCAGCGAGCGTTGCCGCTGGCGAAGTGGCTGCAGGATTCAGGATTCGGCCCGGGCCACCGTGCGGCAATTATCATGACGAATCAGTCGAAATGGCTGATCAGCGCATACGCCGTTTTTTTCTGCGGTGGAACGCTGGTGCCGCTCGACTACAAATTGAGGCCGGAAGAGCAGTGGAAGCTGGCGAGACACTCCGGGGCGAGCGTGTTGATCACGGAGTATCCGATTTGGCGGCAGTTGAGCGCTGACCCCGGGCGAGCGGAGGCGGAGACACTCAAGACGGTGCTAGTGACGGAAGCGCCGACGAATGCGGATTTGGCGGGTGCAATGCGTTGGGAAGACGCGCGGGCAACGGGTGAGCCGACAATCGTGCCGCGGAGTCGAGAGGATCTGGCCTGCATTGTGTACTCGTCGGGGACGGGCGGGACGCCGAAGGGTTGCATGATGACGCACGGAAATTACCTGGAGCAATGCGTCTCACTGACAACCTGGTATCCGTTCTGGCCGGGCGTTAAATATCTAAGTATTCTGCCGACGAATCACGCAATCGATTTCATGGTGGGATTCATTGGGCCGTTCACCTGCGGGGCGGCGGTAGTGCACTTACGAACGCTGCGGCCGGAGTTTGTGCGAGAGGCATTTCCGAAATACCGAATCACGTACGTAAGCCTTGTGCCGCTGGTGCTGAAGAATCTGCAAAAGGGATTGCAAGCGCGCTTTGACGAGTTACCGCCATCCAAGAGACGGGTGTTCGAGTTGCTGCGCAAAATCAATGTGGCGCTGACCAAGCGCCGGCCACTGCGGCCGTTGAGCCGCTTGCTGCTGAAGCAGGTGCATGCGGGTTTCGGCGGCCACATCGAAGCGATCATTGTGGGTGGAGCATTCACGGAGCCGCAAACGCTGCAATTTTTCTATGATTTGGGATTGCCGGTAGCAAATGGTTACGGCTTAACCGAAGCGGGGACCGCCGTAACCGTGAATGATCTGAAACCGTTCCGCGCGGACACCGTGGGAAAACCATTGCCGGGAATGGAAGTTCGGATTGTGAATCCGGACGCGGACGGTATTGGGCAAGTGGCGGTGCGCAGCAAGACGGTGATGGCGGGTTATTTGAACGAACCGGATCTGACGGCAGAAACGATTCTGGACGGATGGCTGATGACCGGCGACATGGGACGGTTCGACCGTGAGGGTCATTTGCAACTGTTCGGGCGCAAGAAGAACATGATCGTCACAGAAGAAGGCAAAAACGTCTACGCCGAAGATATCGAACAGGCGTTCGACGGTTTGCCGGTGAAAGAATTCTGCGTGTTTGCGGCAAATTACGTTTGGTCAAGCCGATCGATGGTGGGCGAGCAGTTAGTGCTGGTGGTTCACCTGGAACCAGGGAAGGCGTTCACGGAAGAGTTGAAGCAACAGATCGTCGCGCGGAACAATAAGTTGCTCAACTATAAACGGGTTCACGGCGTGGTGGTGTACGACGAAGATTTTCCGCTAACCGCATCGATGAAGATCATTCGCGTGGCGCTAGCGGAGCGGCTGGGGAAGCTGAAACGGGAAGAGGCAATCCAGCCTATTTGAACCGCAGCAAGTTACAATGCAGGCGACGGAATCTCTGTGAGGGAAACGTTCATCGCAATAGTGAATCCCGCGGCGGGAGGCGGGCGCTCAGCGCAACTGGCAGGGGCGGAAATCAGCCGGCTGAAGGACGCCGGGTTGCGCATTGACGTCATCGCCTCGACCGGGCCGGGACACGCGTCGGAACTCGCGAATGAAGGGTACCTGCAAGGCTACCGAAGATTCCTGGCCGTAGGCGGAGACGGCACCGCCCACGAGATTATCAACGGAATTTTCTCGCGAAAAGGCGGTGTGGAGCGCGTCGAGTTGGGGTTCCTGCCGCTGGGCACCGGAAATTCTTTCCTGCGAGACTTCACGGAAAACGGAGCGGAATCGTCGTTTGAGGCGCTGAAGGTTGGACGGAAACGCAGCGTGGACTTGCTGCGACTGCGACATGCCAGCGGGACGCTCTATTCGTTCAATCTCTTGAGCGTCGGGTTCACGGCAGACGTTGGTGCGATAACGAACCGGATGTTCAAGCCGTTTGGTCACCTGGGGTATTTGTTGGGTGTGTTCGTGAAGGTGGTGCAGCTGAAGCGGCGGCCATTCAAGATGCGCTGCGATGAGGACGCGGAGTGGGATGAGCGGCGGTGTCTGTTCCTCACATTCAACAACAGCAAGTTTACTGGCGGGACGATGAAGATCGCGCCCGACGCTGATCCCAGCGACGGACTCATCGAATACGTACGTTGGGGACCGATTGGACGGCTCGGTTTGATCCGGATGCTGCCGCGGCTCTACGACGGAACGCACATCGCGCATCCGCTGGCGTCGCGGCGCGCAGTGAAGCGGGTGGAGTTTGCGCTCGACGCGCCGGTGGACGTGATGGTGGACGGCGAGATTCTCACGGTGGATTGCAAGGTGCTGGAAATACTGCCGGGCGCAATGGACGTGTACATATGAGCCGGGCCCGGGATGTAGCGCGAAGCCTGTTTCTGTGGTTTCTGAGCTGGTTGCACTTTTTGATCGTGGTGCCGGCCCTGATTGCGCTGGCCGTTGTGCTGAATCCCCGGAAGCACGATTGGCTGCAGCGGGGGCTGTGCCGGCGAATTGCGTTCTTCTCCGGGGCCAAGGTGGTGGCGAAGAAGTCGCCGGGGTTCGACGAGAAGCGCACATCCTTTTTCATGGTGAATCACGTCAATCTGCTCGATCCGTTTATGCTGTATTGCGCGATTCCACAACTGGTGCGCGGATGGGAACTGGAGTCACATTTCAAGATTCCGATTTATGGCTGGCTGATGAAGCGGTTCGGAAATGTGCCGGTACCGGATGTGCGCAGCCCGAAGGATTTGAAGCGGCTGTGGCGGATGACGCAGGAAGCGGTCGACAGCGGAGTGAGCCTGATCATTTTTCCGGAAGCCAAGCGCACCCGCGATGGACACTTGAACGAATTTGAAGATGGGGGGTTCCGATTGGCGCAGCAACTGGGCGTGCCGATTGTGCCGGTGAGTTTAGTGGGATCGTACCGCCACCTGCGAACGGAAGACTGGATCCTCCGGCCGACGACGATCACGGTGTACCTGCACGACACGATTGAAACGAAGGGGATGAAGAAGGAAGACGTTCCGGCGCTGAAAGAACGTGTCAGGCGAATGATCGAAGAGCCGGTGGAAGCGTTTTTGGAAGAGCAGGCAGGAAGGGGCGAGAAGGAGACCGCCGAGACAGCCTAAGAAGACATTTTCAGACCAGGCAGGATGCGCCCCGCCTTGGTTTCCTGCCACGTATAATAGATGCGGTGAATCACTGTGATCGTAGAGACGATCGCGATTACCCACAGAACCTGTGCCATACGATTAAAAAGCCCGCCGATGATTAAGAGCACCAGGCGTTCCGGGCGTTCCATGAAACCAACTTTGCATAGCGGAATGAGTGACTCGGCGCGCGCGCGTGCGTAGCTGACCATCACGGAGCCAGCGGTGGCCACGGCGGCCAGGACCACGTAGGGAGTGCGCCCGCTGACGGAATAGTAGACAAGCAATCCCATATACAAAGCCATGTCGGCGTAGCGATCGAGCGTGGAATCGTAGAAAGCGCCGAAGGCGGTGACGCGATTCTGCCGGCGGGCCACCTGGCCATCGAGCATGTCGAGGAAGCCGGCGAAAAAGATGATGATGGCGCCGGTACGAAAATTACCGACGGCAAAATTCGCTGCGGCAGCGAAATTCACGACCAAGCCAAGGAAGGTGAGGAGATTAGGGTTAACGCCGGTGGCGGCCAGCGCACCGACGATTCGGTCGAGCAGCCACTTGCCGCCGCTGCCAATAGCGCCTGTGAAAGTACTCATGTGAAGGCCAGATATTTCATCATACTGCAAGCGCGGAATAGCGCCAAATTGGCGATCCGTGGCGCTTGACGCTGTGGCTTTCCGCACGTAGATTGCTCAGATACTTTTTGGGGGCGCAATGAGCGGAGCATCAACGGGAAGGCGTGAATTCCTTTTACGGGCTGGAGGTTCCGCCGGGCTTGCCTGGCTGGGTGCACAGTGGCCGTCGATCGTCGCGGCTGCCGAACATGCCCACCAAGCAGTGAAATCCACCACGCCGGTGAAGTTCCAGGTGCTTACCCCGGCGCAGGCGCGAGACGTGGAAGCAATTGCCGCACAAATTATCCCGACGGACGACCTGCCTGGAGCACGAGAAGCTGGCGTCGTCTACTTCATCGACCAAGCGTTGAAGACCTTCGCGAGCGATACGGTCGCGACCTATCAGAAGGGGCTGGCGGAACTAAACTCGCTCACGACCAGCAACTACCCCGGCGTAAAACAGTTTGCGGACGCCAACAATGCGCAGCAGCAGGCGCTGCTTCATGAAATCAGTGATGAGGTGAAGTCTCACGATGTCGGCGGACGACGAAGGCCACAGACTGCGGCGTCGAACGATTTTTTTCAAACCGTGTGGCAGCACACTATCTTTGGGTTCCTGGTGGACCCCTCGGGCGGGGGAAACAGGGAGTTCGCCGGCTGGAAAGTGATTGGGCGCGATCCAGAACACAGTTTCGCGCCACCGTTTGGTTTCTACGACAAGGATTATCCGGGCTGGCAGAAAGCGATGGAGGCAGAGGAGAAGAAATGAGCCAGTCCCGAGTGAGCTACAAGACAAGCGACGAAGTGGACTTCGTGATCATTGGGTCGGGAGCGGCCGGCGGCGTGATGGCCAAGGAGCTCTCGACGAACGGATTCCGCGTGGTCGTGCTGGAGCAAGGTCCGTATCTGACGGAAGCGGATTTCAGCCACAACGAAATCGACGTGGTGTTCAACCACCAGTTGACCAACAACCCAAAGTTCCAGCCGACGACGTTTCGAAAGGCGGAACAGGATAAAGCACAGAAGCAGTACAGCGTCATGTACGGGCGTTGCGTTGGCGGAAGCAGCGTGCACTTCACCGCGAATTTCTGGCGCCTGCATGAGATTGATTTCCTGGAGCGGACCAAAGTCGGGGACGTGCCGGGCGCGTCGCTGGTGGATTGGCCGATCCGTTATGAGGACCTGGAGCCGTACTACACCAAGGTGGAGTGGGAGTGCGGGGTGTCAGGACTGGCGGGGGCGAGTCCTTTCGATCCGCCGCGCTCGAAGCCGTATCCAATGCCGCCGCTGCCAGTGAAAGGCTCCGGCGTGATTTTCGAGCGAGCAGCAAAGAAGTTGGGGTATCACCCGTTTCCGGCACCGATGGCGATTTTGTCGCAACCGCGGCCAGGGCGAAGCGCTTGCGTGAATTGCGGATTTTGCCTGGGATTTGGTTGCGAGGTGAAGGCCAAATCAACGGCACTGTCGGCGATGATTCCGCTGGCGGAAGCGACGGGTCGATGTGAAATCCGCTCAAACTGTTATGTCTACCGGATCGAGACGGATAAAACAGGCCGAGCAGTCGGCGCAGTGTATTTTGACGCGAAGAAGAATTCTCACCTGCAGAAAGCAAAAGCCGTTGTGGTTTGCGCGAACGGTGCAGAGACGCCGCGGTTGTTGTTGCTGTCGAAGTCGGCGCAATTTCCCAATGGGCTGGCGAATTCCAGCGGACTCGTGGGCAAGTACCTGATGCCGAATAGCGGCGCGATCGTGTTCGCGACATTTGATGAGCCACTGAACGACTACAAGGGTTTTGCTGTGAGCCGGATCTTCCACGACTTTTACGAGATGGACGTGAAGAAGACGGGAATTTATGGAGGCGGCGGGTTGGATGCGAGATTTGACCTCACCCCGATCACGTTCGCGCTGGGGGCGCTACCGCCCGACACCCCGAAGTGGGGGAGCGGATTCAAGAAGGCGTTGAACCAGAATTTCACACGAACGATGGAGATTTTCTGCCATGGGACTTCGCTGGCGGTGGAGACCAACAGTTTTTCGTTGGACCCGGATGTGAAGGACGCCTGGGGATTGCCGGCGTTGCGGATGACCTTCCGGGATCACCCCAACGACCTAAAGCTTTCGGAATGGATGAAGAATCGCGCCTTGGAGATTCTGGACGCAGCGGGAGCTAAGGCGAAGTGGAGCGGGCCGATTCAGGAACAGCAATTCGCTGTGCATTTGCTGGGAACGTGCCGTATGGGAAATGATTCGAAGACCGCGGTGATCAACACGGATCATCGCGCGCACGACGTGAAAAACCTGTTCTTGTGCGACGGAAGCAGTATGGTGACCTCCGGACGAGGGCAGCCGACGATGACGATTCAAGCGCTGGCGTTTCGCGCAGCAGATCGGATCACAGCGCTGGCAAAGCGGGGAGAAATCGGCTGAGAGCCGAGCGTGCTGAAACAAATCCTAGAGGGTCTGGAGAATCAGAACTATGGGTAAGGCGACAGCAAAGGCGTGCTTGTGTATTGGACTGGCGGTTTTGGTGGCATGGGGAATCGGATTGCGGATGGCGTCAGGCCAAGATTCGGCTAAAGCCGGGGGCGGCACGCCGAAGACTGCGGCGCAACAATTCAAGAATATTCAGGTGCTGAAGGATATCCCGGCAGAACAGCTGATTCCGACCATGCAGTTCGTCAGTGCCTCGTTGGGGGTGGACTGCGAGTTTTGCCACGTCGAGCACCAGATGGACAAAGACGACAAGAAGGAAAAAAGAACTGCGCGCGAAATGATGAGGATGCAGTTTGAGATCGATAAGGGGCACTTCGAAAACAAATTGGAGGTGACCTGTTATACGTGCCACCGCGGATCGCCGCACCCGGCCGGTACACCGATTTTGTCTACTGAAGCCGCCAAGCCCTCCGGACCCCACGTGCACGAGGCTGATGAGCAAAAAGCGAATGCGAATCTGCCGACGGTAGACCAGGTTCTAGACAAGTACCTGGCATCGGTAGGCGGAGCTAAGGCGCTACAGAACATCCGCACGCGCGTACAGAAAGGAACAATTGACGCGATGGGAATGATGTCGCCGATCGAGGTGTATTCGGAAGCGCCAGACAAGCGCGTCTCGGTTTCGCATTTCAATGGCGGGTCGAGCGTCACGGCGTTCAACGGGGAAGTCGGGTGGCTTTCGATTCCGGGCGGTGTCCATCGTATGACGACCGCTGAGCGCGAATCGGCATCGGTCGACGCGCAGATGTATTTCGCGACAAGAGTGCGCGACACGTACACGGAGTTTCATGTGCGGCCAGGCGAGGAGATCAATGAACGCGCGACATATCTGGTGACAGCCGCCGCGACGCCGGGGCATCCACAGATTCGAATGTACTTCGATCAGGAGACGGGCTTGTTGTTGAGACTGATTCGGTACACCGAAACGGCGTTGGGCAAGAACCCGGCGCAGGTGGACTACGCGGACTATAAGGACACGGACGGTGTGAAGATTCCGTACCAGTGGACGCTGGCGCGGCCGAATGGCGCGTTCACGATTCACATCGACCACGTAGAGCAGAACGTGCCCATCGATCAGAAGCTGTTCGAAGCGCCAGGCGAGAATCCGTCGCAGGCGCGCTAGGCGCCACGATCCAGACAGACAGCACAGCCGGGGGACGGGCACAGCGACCGGCGGCGGCTTTTCTTCATTTTCGGAGCAGGGAACGGTCAGAACTTGAAGATGATGCCGCCGACGATATTGGCGCGATTTAAGTAGTTCGAGACCCGCGTGGTGTAGCAGCCGAAAAACGGATCGCAGTAAGTGGCGTTCGAAGAGCTGCCGTAGGTGGGAAGATAGCGAACGTCGGCACGGAAGCCGATGTGGCGGCTCGCGAAATACTTTACACCACCGCCGATACTCCAGGAAAATTCCGTGCGATTGGGCGTGCTGTTGCTGTTGGAGTCGTGTGTGAAGCCGATCCCACCAACGATGTAAGGTCGCAGTTTCACTTCGCTGTTGCGGAACATGTACAGAGCGCCGAACTGGAATTGGTCGATATCGGAATCATAAGCATGGAAATAGGAGTTGGTGAGAACGTTGTGCGCGTCGTAGGAAGTGTTGTTGCGGTTCCACATGAAGTCGAACTGCGAGTTTTCCGTCAATCCAACGTCGATCATCGTGCCGAAGGCCAGAGAATCATCGACGCGCAGGCGGTTGACCGGAACAGTGCCACTGCCTCCGGTGGAAAACACGCTGACGGGATAGGAAGCACTTGATTCGTAACCGACGAACGGGGTGATTTCGTAGCGCTGCTGGGCGCGAGCGGAAAACGCAGTGAAAAGAGTAAGAAAAAGACTAATCCTTTTCGTCCAGGTCTGCATTGCGAGAATTCTCCTCATCCGGGCGGGGCGAGTCTCTCAGAGTGAAGCGACAAGAACCCCGAAACGCTAAAACACGCGTGCGCGGCAAAAGTTGCGAGAAGAGGCGCCGCAAAACCCCATTTACTTCGATGGGCTGTGAAGCGAAACAGTTTCTGAATGGATGAGGCAACATATCCACAATACAGTGCTGCGGGAGAGGATTGTGGAGACGGCCGATGCGTACCTACTTCTTTTCTTTCACAGGTGCCTCGGTTGACGTTTTGGCTGGCGCCCCTTCCGAATTCGATTCCGCTGGCGGGAGCGATTCTTCGGCGGCGGGCTTGGAAGTGTATTGGACGATCAAAGAGATACGGCGATTAGACGGGTCCTGCGGCGCATCTTTCTTGCGCAGGCGTTGGTCAGCGAAACCCCGAACCTGTGTCACCTGATCTTCGCGCAAGCCATTCGCTTGCATCAAGCGGCGCGCGGCATTCGCGCGATCGGCCGAGAGTTCCCAATTCGTATAGACAGCGGTCGGTGGGTAAGGCTTCGAATCTGTGTGGCCCTCAATGGCGACATTGTTCGGGAGTTTGCCGAGCTCCTGTGCCAGCAGCTTGATCAAGTCGCTGCCGTCCGTGCTGATTTGCGGGCTGCCACTATCAAAGAAGGTTCCGGTGGCTGATTCGGTCAGCTCGATGCGGAGACCTTCGTTCGTGACGGTCATGTCGATGTGGCTGCGGAATTCATCGAATTTCGGAACTTGCCGGATGGTTTTCTGCAGCTCTTCTTTCAGCTCTTTCATGTTGTCTTTGGAGACCACGAAATTGTCACCAGAGCCGCGCATGTCGCTGCCGACCATTTTGGAGGAGCCCGTCGGATCTTTGAAGTAGCCGCCCACCGCCTTCTGAATCTGCTTGCTGCTGTTCATAAGCCAGAGAACGATGAACAGGGCCATCATAGCGGTGACGAAATCGGCGTATGCCACTTTCCATGCGCCGCCGTGGTGGCCGCCATGGCTGAACTTCTTCTTGATGATGATCGGTGGTGGTGGGCCGGGCATGCATGCTCTCCCACTTACGAGGCAGCCGGAGCTTCGCCGCGTTCTTTAATGTGATTCTCGAGTTCTTGGAATGTCGGGCGAACGTGGCCGGGAATGGCGCGGCGGCCAAACTCTACGGCGATACTGGGTGGCGAGCCCTTGATGAAACTGACGATCACCACGCGGAGAACGTGATAAAAGGCGTGTTCCTCGTCGGTGGACTTCGCCATGTTGGCGGAAATCGGACCGATGAAGCCGTAGCAAAGCAGAATGCCCAGGAACGTGCCGACCAGAGCGGCAGCGACCTTGTGGCCAATTTCTTCGGGAGGACCACCCAGCGCACCCATTGTGATAACCACACCGAGCACGGCGGCCACGATGCCGAGGCCGGGGAGGGAGTCTGCCATGGTGGAAAGCCCGGAAACCGGCAGACTGGCGTCGTGGTGGTGCACGTCCATATCGAGCTCCATCATCTGATCGACATCGAACGGTTCGATGCCGCCACCGGCGGCCATACGGATGGTGTCGCAGACAAAGTATTGGATGTGGTGGTCCTTGAGGAAGCCGGGATACTTGGAGAATACCGGGCTCTGCTCGGGGTTGTCGCTGTCGGTCTCGAGAGCCATCAGACCTTCCTTGCGCGCGCGGGAGAACAGCTCGAAAAGCATTTTCATTGATTCCATGTAGCGAGCCTTACCGTACTTGGAACTGCCGAAAACGCCGGCCAGCCCGCCCGCCATTTTCTTCAGGATGTGCAAGGGGTTGGCGATGAGCACGGTACCAACGGCGGCGCCACCAATGATGATGAGCTCGGCGGGCTGGATGAGCACCTTGATGTTGCCATGCTCCATCAGGTAGCCGCCGAGGATGGCTCCGATGACGACGACGATTCCGATGATGACGAACATGGATGGCAGGCCTCAGCGTTAGCTTTCTCTATGAAGTTGAGACAACGACTCGATTTCCTCCAGCCTCACTGCTTTCGCGAAGAGCGGACTCGGCGCGGCTTATGACGGAGCTTGCGGCGTCGTGATCATGAACGACGGTAGCGCCCACGGAGATGGTGACGTGGAGGACGTCTCCCCACCACGAAATTTCGGTCTGGCGCGCGGATTTGCAAAGGCGATCCCCGACGGTGTGGACGTCGAATTCGACACACTCATTGAGGATCACCAGAAATTCCTGGTCAAGCCAACGGCCGATGAAATCAATGGGCCGGAGGGCGCTTTGGATGGTTTGGGCAATCAGGCGAAGCGTGGAGTCGGCAGCGGCCTGTCCGTAACGCTGGCGGACATTCTTCAAGTTGTCGACGGAAACGCAGAGCACGCAGAAAGGAATCGGATAGAGCGCGTAGATGTTGAGGCTCTCTTTCAGACGCGCCTGGATCAAACTGTGGTTCAGGACACCAGTGATGGGGTCCAGACAACCGAAGGCGCCCAGACGAGCCTGCCGGCGCTCCGCAATTTCCGATTTGTAGACGGTTTCGCAGATCTCGGCCGCGCCGATCATGGCGCCGTTATCGTCGCGAAGTGGAACAGTACGCAGCCGCACTGGGAGGAGTTGCCCGCTTTTGGTGCGCAGAGACAGATGCGTTGAAACGGGGTGGCCTTCGCGGAGCGTCTCGAGCAGGGGCGAGAAATGCTTGGGCGTGTCAGGCGATCCTTCGTGATCCTCTTGGTGGAAGTTGTTGGGGAACGGCCGCCCCAGGATTTCCTGGCGGAAGTACCCCGTCATTTGTTCTGCACCCGCACTCCAGAGGAGCACTTTGCCGTCTCGATTGACGACGCAGATCGCCTGCGGGAGAGCCTCCAGGAGGATGCGGTGAAGTTGGGGTAGGCCAGAATCGGGCATGCAGTCCCTCACGAGCAAAGAAAATGCACGCCAGATGCCAATGAAGAACCGGGAATTGTTGCGGATTGTACAAGATGGAATGTTTCAATTCTGAAGTGACAGTTCTATCTTGGGAATCGGGTTCAGAGCGGTGTTTCTCCGCGAAGACATTTCTTCGGCTCGATTCATCTTTTCAGGTGCCGCTGGTCAGAGCGAATGTTGGGTATCACCAGACCTGTGTAAGCAGCCGATGTTACACATCGTTGTTGACTCCACAGAATCGGCAGTACAGGATTTGCAGTTCAGGTTCTTCCGAAAGTAAGATCGGAATCGGGGGTCTTATGTTTAGAGGCAGCGTTCTGATTTGCTCTCTATTCATACTCCTGCCATTTGAAGTGGCTCAAGGACAGAGCATTCCGGTTGAAGTGGTCGCTACGGCGTCGGAATACGCGCCAATTTCAACCACCGCCTCCCACCCAGTTCATGCTTATAGCGATTGCACCGGGAACACTTCCTACTTCGCCTTGTTCCATAACTACGGGGATTCAGGAACTGCCAATGGAACGGCGGATACAACAACGAAGTGTTCTATGACGTCCTCGCCACCAACGGAATCTGGCAGCACCCACTACAATCGAGTGAATTACATGATAGGCAAAGGCGACAACGCCTTATATCTTTTGTCCTGCGCGCAGCAAGCAGAAAATGGCGAAGTCGGAGCGGTTACGCGCCAGTCTGGCGAGATTAAGCCTCTGAAAGTGGCCGAGGCTGGTCTTCCAATACATCAGAAAAAATCGAACAAAAGCACCACCGGTGCCTGGACCGCTTGCCCCGCTTTTGCCGTTGGGAACAGATACACGCTTCAGATTTTTCAGAATACGACTGACGTGCTGCTACAAGATAAATCGGGCGGGCAATTGATAAAACTCAGTTATTGGGGTTCGTCTACTCTGCCGAAGGAAAATAGCAAACCCGCAACGCAGCCCGTGAGTCCGGCTGAAAAAGCAATCGTTCACGTAACGTCGTCACCCAATGGTGCGGAGATCTACATCGACGGAAAATTCGTTGGAAACGCTCCATCCGACATAACCTTGGTTTCCGGTGAGCACCTGGTGAAAATGACATTTAATGGTAAAGAGTGGTCCCGGGCAGTCCAAGTCACCGCGGGCGAGATCCGAGTTCATGCAGAATTAGCAGGGCAATCTGACCAGTAACGCGTACCTTCTTGTTAGAGTAGGTGCTCCAGCAAGTCGCTGAATTGGATGGTGGGCCTGGGTGGACTTGAACCACCGACCTCGCCCTTATCAGGGGCGCGCTCTAGCCACCTGAGCTACAGGCCCGAAAATCGTGGCTACAACTCTTTCTACTCTATCGTACCTACATGGGGATGCGCAATTCAGTTGACGCGGAATTTCGAGGGAATTTGCGGTGAAAACAATGCTGCAAACTGGTGCAAAAGCGGATGTGACACGGCGCACAGACCCACGCGAATGGGGCGTCTACGGTGGAATTTAGCCCCTTGAGGCTTCAGAAAGGTCGTGCTGATATGTCACCGGTTTCCGCCACTTCGACTCGTGTTTTGAATCCCTCCCTCGAACGAAAAATCATGAGCGCCGAAGAGGCCGCGGCGCTGATTCGCTCGGGCGACCAGGTGGGAATGAGCGGGTTCACCGGATCGGGGTATCCGAAGGCGGTCCCGGTTCAGCTGGCGAAGAAGATATCCGAAGCGCATTTTCGGGGCGAAAAGTTTCAGGTGAGCGTGTTCACTGGTGCCTCAACGGGACCGGAGCTGGACGGCGCGCTGGCGATGGCGGGCGGGATCCATCTGCGGCTGCCTTATCAGTCGGATCCCGAGACGCGGAAGCGCATCAACTCCGGAGAGATGGAGTACATGGATATCCATCTCAGCCACGTGGCGCAGTTCGTGGAGTATGGATTCCTCGGAAAGTTGAATGTGGCGCTGATCGAAGTCACCGCGGTGCTGGAGGACGGCAGGCTGATTCCCAGTTCGTCGATCGGGAACAACAAGACGTGGATCGATCAGGCCGAGCGCGTGATTCTGGAAGTGAACGCGTGGCAGCCGATGGCCCTCGAAGGCATGCACGACATTTTCTATGGCTTGCAGCCGCCACCCAATCGTGGGCCGATTCCCCTGACCAGTCCAGGTCAGCGGATCGGTTCACCGTATCTGGAATTGGCGCCGGAAAAAGTGGTGGCAATCGTTTTGACCGATTCACCGGACCGCAACAGTCCGTTCAAGGCGCCGGACGAAGCGTCGAAAAAGATTGCCGGGCACATTCTGGAATTCCTGAGTTGGGAAGTGAAGCAGGGCCGGATGCCGGCGAATCTGCTGCCCTTGCAATCAGGCGTGGGAAATATCGCGAACGCTGTGCTGTTTGGATTGGAAGAAGGCCCGTTCGAAGGGCTCACCTCGTACACGGAAGTGATCCAGGACGGGATGATCCGCCTGCTGAAGTCGGGAAAACTGGTATCGGCGTCGGCGACGGCGTTCTCATTGAGTCCGGAGACGCTGACGGAAGTAAACGCACACATGTCGACCTATCGGGACCGCATCGTGCTGCGGCCGCAGGAGATTTCGAACCATCCGGAAATTATCCGGCGCCTCGGCGTGATCGCCATGAACGGGATGATTGAGGCCGACATTTATGGAAACGTGAATTCGACACACGTGATGGGCTCGCGAATCCAGAACGGCATCGGTGGGTCGGGTGATTTCGCGCGCAACGGGTATCTCTCGATCTTCATGGCGCCCTCAAGGGCGCAAAAAGGCACGATTTCGACGATTGTGCCGATGGTGTCGCACGTAGACCATACCGAGCACGATGTGCAGGTGGTCGTAACGGAACAAGGGCTCGCGGACTTGCGCGGGTTGTCGCCACGCCAGCGGGCACAACTAATCATCGAGAAATGCGCGCATCCGGAGTACAAGCCCTTGCTGGCCGACTATCTGAATCGCGCGGATCGGCTCTCGTACGGAAAACATACGCCGCATTTGCTCACGGAATCCCTCAGCTGGCATAACCGGTATCTCCGCTGCGGCCAGATGAAGCCTCGGGAAGAGAACTAGCAGCCGAGTCGTGCGCATCTGGGCATATCATGGCAAAGAAGCGCCCGATCGTCCGTCTGCTCGCGGCGGAATGTATTATTGTGCGGAGCTGATTAAAGAAGCGCAGGAGAAGTACAAAGGCATCCGGTTACGTTTCCGGCCGGAGTATACCCGCAAAGTATCTACCTGACTGGGCCCGGTAGCGTTACGGAGAACTGGCCCTGCTTTGTTGACTTAACTTCGCGACGCGCCCTAAGATGACCGACGTATGGCGGACTCCGACTCGCTCCTCGGCCGGACCATTTCGCATTACCGTATCATCGAGAAGCTCGGTGCCGGTGGCATGGGCGTGGTGTACAAGGCGGAAGACAGTCGTTTGCACCGCTTTGTCGCTCTGAAGTTTCTTCCTGAGAGCATGGCGCAAGACGCGCAGGCGCTGGAACGCTTCCGTCGCGAAGCGCGCGCCGCATCTGCGCTCAACCATCCTGGCATTTGCACCATTCATGACATTGGCGAACAGGACGGCCGCTCGTTCATCGCGATGGAGTGGATCGAGGGTGAAACGTTGCGCGCTCACATTCACGGCAATCCCTTGCCGCTCGATGAAGTGGTGCGGATGGGCGCCCAGATTGCGGACGCCCTGGACACGGCACACACCGAAGGGATCATCCACCGCGACATCAAGCCCGCGAATGTCTTCGTGACCAAACGCGGGCAGCCCAAGATCCTCGACTTCGGGCTCGCCAAGCTTCTTCCGAAAGGGATCCGGCAAGCAAGCGGCCACGACGCCGGATCGGAAGATTCCACTTCGATCGTTGGCATTATCAGTGGGACTCCCTCTTACATGTCGCCGGAGCAGGTACGCGGAGAAACTCTGGATGCGCGCACTGACATTTTCTCCCTCGGCCTTCTGTTGTATGAGATAGCCACGGGACGACAGGCGTTTGGCGGCGCCACCGGCGGCATAATCATCGAAGCGGTGCTTACACGGGACCCGGTTTCCGCTCGAAGCATACGTCCAGAAATCCCGCCTGACCTCGAAGACATCATTAACAAAGCGCTCCACAAAAGTGTTGAACGCCGTTACCAGCACGCTGCCGACATTCGCGCGGACCTGCAGCGCTTGGAGCGGAATACAGATTCCGGCTGGATCGCTGCGCGACAAAACACGGAGTCCTTCGGGAAATCATCAACGAGCATTGTTTCGCCGAGCGGACAGGTAATGCCGGAGCCCGCTACGCAGTCAACCGCCTTCCGCACGGCGCGCGCTTCCAAAGTCATCAACTCTCTCGCCGTTCTGCCATTCGAAAATGCCAGCCGCGACCCGGAGCATGAGTATCTCAGTGACGGGATTGCCGCCAACTTGATCAATACGCTTGCCACCGTTCCCAAGTTGCGTGTCATGGCCCAGAGCACAGTGTTTCGATACAAGGGGAAGATGATCGATCCGCAAGTCGTGGGCCGCGAGTTGAATGTGCGGGCTATTCTCACAGGAAAAATCATGCAGAGCGGGGAATCCCTGCGCATTGGTACGGAGCTCGTCGATGTGGCAACTGGCTCTCAATTGTGGGGTGCGCAATTCAATCGAAAGCCCGGCGATATTTTTGCCATTCAGGACGAAATCTCCAACGAAATATCGGAAAAACTGCGGTTGAAGCTCAGTGGTGCGGAGAAGAAGCGCCTGACAAAGCGGCAAACCTGCGATGCCGAGGCCTATCGGCTTTATTTGAAGGGGCGTCACCATTGGGACCGCTGGACCGAAGACGGTTTTTACAGGGCAATCGAGTATTTCCAGCAAGCGGTCGACAAGGATCCCAGCTACGCTCTCGCCTACGCCGGCATTGCCGAGTCTTACGTCCTCCTGGGATGGAACAGTTACTTGCCGCCCAAGGATGCCTTTCCGAAAGCAAAAGTGGCTTCGATGCGTGCGTTGCGGCTCGACCCGGATCTCGGCGAAGCCCACACCCCCATGGCTGCAGCGTTGTGGCTATACGACTGGCAGTGGCGAGACGCGCAGCTTGAATTCCAGCGCAGTCTCGAGCTGAATCCCGCCTATCCCACTGCCAATCACTGGTACGCGGAATACACGTTGACCATGGGACGATGTGCCGAAGCCATTGAAAGGGCGAAGAAGAGCCAGGAGCTCGACCCATTGTCTTTGATTATCAGTGTTGCGATTGGGTGGGCCAACTACCTTGCCCGTCAATATGACTCGTCCATCGAACAACTTCGCCGAACCGTCGAGCTCGAGCCAAACTATCCTGTCACCTACTGGATCCTCGGCATGTTACTTCGAAAAATGGGCCGCTACGACGAGGCGATCACCAACGGTGAAAAGGGCGTGTCCCTGTCTGGCGGCAGTCCGCTCATGAGCGCAGCACTCGCGCATACGCTCGCGGCAGCAGGCAAGGTCGACGAGGCGCGCCGCATTCTCGAGAATCTTGTTGAATTATCCCGGCAGAAGTATGTCTCGCCTTATTTTTTGGCGGGAATCCACATCGGCCTGGGCCAAGATGATCGCGCGATCGAGTATTTGGAGAGGGCCTACGAAGACCATTCCCATTGGCTAGTCTATCTCCACCTTGACCCGAGCATGGACCCGTTGCGCGCGAACCCACAGTTCCAGGAATTAGTCCGCCGCTTAGGATTGCCCCTGGCGCCCGCAAACCCAGTCTGACGCCGCACCGGCGAATAGCAACAGTAGGTCAAGCTTTTTAACCCAGAAGTTACGCCTCTTTTGCCGAACCCGAGGCCGCATCCCACTCGATACGCTTCCCCGAGCGATAAGAAAGGTTGACCATGTGGCCTGCGGCGGCGGCGTGATGGCCGACCTCGGCCGTCTCATAGCTGGGCTTTCGTGTACGGACCGAATCGAAAAAGTTCGCGAGATGCAGAACGGTGGCGTCAGGCTTGTTCTCGAAGGCAAAGTTTTCCGGCACAGGCTTCACGCCAGTGCCCTCCGATTCTTGGCGGTGGTTGGCCTGATTCATGAACGCGTCTTGCATCGCCTTAGGCCAACTATCGATCGAGTATCCGTAGTGTTCGGCTTTGGACTCGGCCAGTTCGGTCATTGCGCCACCCAACAAAAGTGAAAGTGAACCATCTGTGCCGAGAAATTGGATTCCCTGGCCGGCTGTCGATGCGCTGTTGAACGTGGCGGCCATGTTCACACAGAAGGTGCCATAGTCGAAGAGCGCATCAAGTGTATCGGGGACCTCGCGGCCATCACGCCGGTAAAGAATGCCACCGTTCGCCACGACACTCTTCGGCATCTCCACACCGAGAATGAAATGGATCGACGTGATGAGATGAACGAACAGGTCCGTCGAGATGCCGCCGGAATAGTCCCAATACTTGCGGTAACGAAAAACGCGCTGCGGGTCGTAAGCGACTTTCGGCGCCGGCCCGAGCCATTCCGTCCAATTGAAGTTGACGCCATCTTGAATGTCGAGTGCGATGGGATAGTTCCACGAACCGGTGGAGCTGTTGCGATTGTAGGATGCCGTGACCTTAGTGACTTTTCCGAGCTTTCCGGATGCGACGATCTCGCGAGCTTGCTTGTTCTGATCACCGGAAACCCATTGACTCCCCGCCTGAACGATACGACCGGTCTGCCGCGCCGCGTCGATGATCTTTGGCCCTTCTTCGATGCGGTGGGTCATGGGCTTCTCGATGTACACGTCTTTTCCGGCGCTTAGCGCGTCGAGAACGAGAGTCAGGTGCCAGTGATCGGGCGTGGCGATGACCACGGCGTCGATGTCTTTCCGGTCGAGCAACTTCTTGTATTGCGCAAAGTTCGTCGTGATCATGCCGTCGGTCCGCTCTTTAGCCCGCTCCAGGTGGCCCTGGTAGCAATCACACACTTCGATGAAGTTGGCTTGCCGCGTCTCGCGCGCAGCCTCGAGCAAAATGTTGCCGCGAATTCCGAAACCGATGAAACCAAGCCCGACGCGGTCATTTGCTGCAGCCGGCTTCGGCAGGGCGGTTGACCCGAAAGGGATCCAATTGCCGTTCAGCATGAGCCCGAACCCGGCTGCGCTGGTGGCGCTCTGAAGCATGAATTCGCGGCGCGTTGCTTTTGTCATGTGTTTCGCTCCTCAATGCTTAAGTGGTGCGAGCTGAATGTTAGCGCTAGTTAGGCGTTCGTGGATGGCTTCGGCGATCTTGGGGGAACCAGGGGTGTCTCCGTGAATGCAGAGGGTCTGCGCGCGGAGAGGAATGCTCGCGCCGTTCGAAGCGGCGACGCTCGAGTGTTCGACGATCTGCAGAGCTTGCGCCGCGGCTTGTTGAGGATCGGCAAGCAGAGCATCGCGGAATTTGCGAGCGCGGAGAGAGCCATCAGGTTCGTACCGGCGATCCGCGAAGGCTTCGGCGGCGGTCGGGAACCCGGCCGCGCGGAATTCTTCAAGCATGACCGAGCCGGCGAAGCCTACGAGAATCACGTCCATGCGCCAGCGACGGACGCCGTCGGCGATGGCGCGGGCGATATCGCGGTCTCGGGCGGCTTGATTGTAGAGCGCGCCGTGTGGCTTTACGTGGACAATGCGCGCACCGCAGTGGCGGGCCACTTCTTCTAGCGCCCGGATCTGGCGTTCGACTGAGGCGCAGATGTCTTCAAACGCGAGTTGCAATTCGACGCGACCGAAATTGGCGCGGTCTTCATAGCCCGGGTGCGCCCCGATCGCAACGTTGTGTGCTAGAGCTTGTTCGATTGTGGCGCGCATCATTTCTTCGTCGCCCGCGTGCCCCCCGCACGCGATGTTCACCGAAGTAATGTGTCGCATCAGGGTTTCCTGCGTGCCATCGGCCACGGCTTCGGCGAGTTCACCCATGTCGCAATTGAGGTCAATAACTCTCATGCGAAGAGCTGCTCCGTGGCGTTAAGAAGCCGCTCTCGTTCGATCCAGAGGGCGCGTGCAACGGCAAGGGAAGTGCGCTCAAAACGAATTTCGATGTGCGGTCGCAACTGCCCGACGCGGTGCAGATCTACGCCGATGACGTTGGCAATTTTCGGGTAGCCGCCCGTCGTCTGTTGGTCAACTCCGAGAATGATCGCCTGCCCGGCAGGAGTGATTTGAATCGCGCCGAGGGGGACGGGTTCGGTGATCATGGAGGCGGGGGGAGGAGAGGGGAGAGGGGGAGCATCGAGGCGGACGCCGAGGCGGTCCGATTGATCGGTGACGCGGAACGTCTGATGGGAGAAGGCGTTACGCGCTTCCTGGGAGAACTGATCGGCCTGGGGACCATCCGTAACACGAAGGATTTTTCGGGGTTTGAGAGAGAAAAGAAGGCCTTGAGAGGCGCGACGCAAGCGAATTTTGCCGGGTGCGGGGCCAAAGCGCAGTACATCGCCTTTGCGAAGAGCACGGCCCTGGAAGCCGCCAGAGCCGCTCAAGAGATGCGTAGAGGCGCTACCGAGAAACAATTTCACTTTGATGCCGCCGGCCACCGCGAGATAAGCGCGAGCGTAATCGCTTGTAGGGCCTAAGGTTAGCACCGCACCGCGAGGAACGGGAACAGTGGCCCACATCGCAATTTCCTGTTTATTAAGGGTCGGATGCATGTTTGCGCCGGTAATCGCGATGGTTCCTCCGGCCGGGAAGACGTAACTGCCGCCCAGAAGGGTCATTTCGAGGGCGGCGGCGCCGGGTTGATTGCCGACCAGCAGGTTTGCGAAGCGCAAAGCGACCGGGTCAGCGGCTCCGGCCGGAGAGACACCGATGGCGCCGAAACCGACGCGGCCGAGATCCTGGACGGTGGTGAGCAGGCCGGGCGATTTGACGACGAGGGAACTCATGAGGCGGCGAGCTCCGAGAATTCTTTCGAAGAGATGGCCTGAAAGCGAACCTGGTCGCCAATGGAGATGAGTTCCATGGGTTTGCGGTTGGTCCGGAAAAGGGCAAGAGGTGTGCGGCCGATCAAGCGCCAGCCGCCGGGAGTCGCAAAGGGGTAGACGGCCGTCTGCTTGCCAGCGATGGCGACGCTGCCCACGGGAACCTGCTTTCGAGGAACCTCGAGGCGTGGGGTGGCAATTTCCTCGGGGAGATCGCCAAGGTAAGCGAAGCCGGGGGCGAAGCCGAGGAAGTAAGCGTGGTAGGTGCGCGACGTATGGAACCGGACGACGTCTTTGGGCTTGAGATTGTGGGCGCGAGCGACGTCCAGAAGGTCCGGAGCGAACTCGGGGTCATAGCAGGCCGGGATTTCCACGGTGCGAGATTTTGGCGCGGGCAGAGACTCGGCGCGTTGTTCGAACTTTCGCAAAGCGGCTTCCACGGCAGGGTGATCGATGCGAGTCGCGTCGAACGTGACCATGAGCGAGCAATACGCAGGCTGAATGTTGCGCAGCCACGCCGGCGGCTCTTTTTGCAAAAGCCGGAGCAGCTTAAGAACGCGTTCGTTCGTTGCGAGAGCAATCTCCTCCCCCAGATAGAGAAGAATCGATTGGTCGCTCGCCGCGCAGAAGCGCATGAGGGACTCCCGTTACTGGACGAAACCGATGTTGGTGGCAGGGCCCTGTTCGGGTCCTTCCTTGATGGGGCCGAATTGCGCTTCGAAGCGCGCGATATTCTCGCCGAGCGCGCGCCAGATTCGCTTGGCGTGGCCGGGACTGATGATCATGCTGCTGAGCAGCTTGCCCTGCGCGCCGTTGGGGAAGACGTAGACGAAGTTCATGGTGAATTCCTCGGCGTGATGCTGAATCATCACCAGATTGCTGTACATGCCCTGCAGTTCTTTTTCATCGGCCTTGATTTGCACCTGGCCGGGAGCGGGCGCTTGCGGTTGCTGCTTGTCGTCCATGACACTCTCCAGGATTTCTCCTCCAAGGTATCACAGACGATAAAAGGGCATCCGGCCGCATCAAAGGTCCGGTACACCGCGCACCCACATGGTGTGCGGTTTGAACTCAGCACGGAGCGCCAATGTATTCTCCTGATGCGGAAGAACTGTTTTGGCCACAGCTTTACAGTGGAATATGACACGCTCCCAATTCGCGTCGATTGTCGCTCTGCCTGCAATTTGTTTTGGGAAATGGAACTCGGTGCGTGGCTCCTCCCGTTCGACTCCTTCAACAAACTGCACACTCGCAAGGTCCAGGGTCGAGCCGTTGGGCAGTTCGAGAAAGACCGTGTCACGCAAGTCGTCTTTGGCGTCACGGAATAATCGCAACTGGTCGCTCCCTTCCACCACGAGAACGTAATCCGATAGCTCTTCCGCCTGTAAGGGTTCTGTCGACTGCAGGCGATTTTGCAATTGACGCAGGCGCTGTTCTGCAAGGCGTATTGTTTTCGACGACCACCAAAGCACCGGAATTGCGGGTTGACGCTTGTTACGGTGCAGCCGGATACCGGGAACAGAGCTGGCGGCAGGATCAGGATTGTTTCGATCTCTGATCACCCCCGTCAGCGGGTCCACTTTTCCCGGGGCGAACTCTCCCTCGACGAGCTCGGATTCCGCTGGGCTCCACGGAGAATCTTGCAAGATGCGATAAACGTCTTTCAAATCCCATTTTTCGGGTGCTTTGTCCCACGTTGGTGTGCCAAGCGACGCAGCGAGGGCTAGCCAAGTGAAGAGGATTGCCCTAGTAGTCATAAACTGCCTCTGAGTGATGCCTCTTGACCGGGACTCAACAAAACACCGGCAAGGGTGAAAAGCGCGAATACCCACGACCTGCGTAAGCCAGCATCTTCGGGCTTTTGGTCTGGGTACAAGTGGTGCCCTTTTTGCGTAAACCGAATACCCACTTCTGATTCCGGACTTGGGCGATGGTGTGACGCTAGTGCAGGGGCAGGCAGTTATCTAGTGGGACTATCACGCATCAATATAGTATCCGTCACATTAATGCTGACTCATATGGTCCGCACGCTTGATCGCCGTGCCGACCAGAATCACCAACAGCCCCTTTCGCGCAGAAGAGCGCGCTTCTCCGCTCAACACTTACAACGGATGGCACGAACAAAACGGCAATTCCGCAAACGGGAGAAGGGAATCACCCTTTGCATGCCCCTGCCGTTCAAGAAAGCCGCTGAGACCAAAGGCGCGAAAGCGGAGGGAGAGAGTCCTATTGACACGCGCAGGCGTTAAGCGTAGTTTATTGACGAAGTTTACTATAGTTAATATGTCCGACCTGATCTCCAAACTGTTCGCTTCGCAGCCTGCGCCGGCGGAGGGCTCCGCGTGGCGGCGAGCGGTGACGCTTCCGTCGCTGCCGGAGGCGCACCGGAGCATTCCGATCGGGCCCAACCTGTCGTGGTTCCGGAAGATCCTGGCATTTGCGGGGCCGGGGTACCTGATTGCCGTCGGCTACATGGACCCGGGTAACTGGGCAACCGACCTGGGCGGAGGTTCGAAGTTCGGGTACACGCTGCTCAGCGTGGTGCTGCTCAGCAGCCTGATGGCGATGTTCCTGCAGGCGCTCTCGGCCAAACTGGGCATCGCCACCGGGCGCGACCTGGCGCAGGCCTGCCGCGACCATTATTCGAGGCGGACGACGATTTTCCTGTGGGCGGTGTGCGAACTGGCGATAGCCGCGTGCGACCTGGCGGAAGTGCTGGGCTCGGCGGTGGCGCTGAAGCTGCTGTTCGGGTTGCCCCTGTTGCTCGGCGTGGTGATTACGGCGTTCGATGTGATGCTGGTGCTGGCGATGCAGGGAAAGGGGTTCCGGCTGGTGGAAGCGTTTGTGGTCACGCTGATCGGGACGATCGGGTTGTGCTTCGCGTATGAGATTTTCTTCGCGCGGCCGTTGTGGCTGGAAGCGGCTTGGGGATTCATGCCGCGGCTGGAAATCCTGCGCGACAAGGAAATGCTGTACATCGCCATCGGGATTCTGGGCGCGACGGTGATGCCACACAACCTGTACTTGCACTCGAGCATTGTGCAGACCCGAGCGTTCCGGCAGGACGAGCGCGGGCGGCGGGAAGCCCTCAAGTATTCGGTGATCGACTCGACGGTGGCGCTTACGTTCGCGTTGTTTATCAATGCGGCCATTCTGGCGCTGGGAGCCGCGGCCTTTCATACGCGCGGGCTGAATGACGTGGCCGATATCGCGGAGGCGTACAAGCTGCTGAGCCCGGTGCTGGGAGTGAGCCTGGCGAGCACGCTGTTCGCGTGCGCGTTGCTGGCGTCGGGACAGAACTCGACACTCACCGGAACACTCGCGGGACAGATCGTGATGGAAGGTTTTTTGCGGGTGCGGCTGAAGCCGTGGATCCGGCGGCTGCTGACGCGACTGATCGCCATTGTGCCGGCGATCCTGGTAATCGGGATTGCGGGGGAAGGGAAGCTGACGTCGCTGCTGATCCTGAGCCAGGTGGTGCTGAGTTTCCAGTTGCCGTTCGCGGTGATACCTCTGGTGCAGTTCACGAGCGAGAAAGCCAAGATGGGCCCGTTTGTGAATTCGCGGTTTACCTCGGCGCTGGCGTGGCTGGTGGCGGCAGCGATTCTCTTCTTTAATGGCGAGTTGCTGTGGCTGATTTTCCGCGGCGTGTGACCGGCTGGATGTGAGACCTAGCAAAGTGTGCTGCACTTCCACTACCCTTCCCCAAAGACAACCCATGTGCGAAAATTTTTGAAGTAACCATGGCGGAATCCAAGAACAGACAACACGTGCTGCGGGTGAGTGTTTTTGTGGTGCTGATTGGGATGATCCTGCTGGCGCTTGCGTTGACCACGACGCACAGAAGCACCTGGGCGGTCCCACCGGAAGCAAAAGCAATGAAGAATCCGCTGGCGCCTTCGGAGGCAGCGATCACCGCGGCGAAACGGGTGTATGCCGACCAGTGCTCCAACTGTCACGGGGATTCGGGAAAGGGCGACGGGGCGGACGCGACGATGTACGATCCCGCGCCTTCGGATCTGACGAACGCGGGAAAAATGAGCAAAGTGACGGACGGCGAGATGTATTACCAGATTACGGAAGGCCGCAAGCCGATGCCGTCGTACAAGAAAAGGCTCAGCGAGGAGCAGCGCTGGCAGCTGGTGCTTCTGGTGCGGTCATTCGCGGGCCAGCCGGCGCCGCCTCCCGCAACCAAACAGCCCGACGTTCCGGGGAGCAAGCCTCCGGAGCCGTCGGGCAAACCGAAGTGATCGGTTTTTTTCCCTACTTGACCTGAGCGAGAGCGGTGGCGACTTCCTTCACGTCGGGAACAACGGGAATGTCGTAGTTCTTGGCCCAAGCGACCTTCCCGCCTTTATCGACAATGAAGATGGCGCGGCCGGTGATGCCCTTATCGGCGAGATAGACGCCATATTTTTCGCTCATCGCGCCCTTGGGATGAAAATCGGCGAGCAGAGAATAGTTGATGTGCATCTTCTCGGCGTAGGCCTTGTGGGACCAGACGCTATCGACACTGACGCCAAGCACCTCCGCGTCGAGGGTTTCGAACTGCTTCATGTCGTTGACGAAGCAGGCGTGTTCGTTGGTGCAGACCGGGCTCCAATCGAGCGGATAGAAGACCAGAACAACCTTCTTCTTGCCGGCGAAGTCTGACAGCTTGATTTCCTTCTGGTGCTGATCCTTCAGGGTGAAATCCGGTGCGGTTTGTCCGACGCTCAAGCTCATAGGTTCCTCCGAGAGATGGTGTGCAATAGGAGAGTTTACCGAAGGAGGTGGGGTAGCGCCAAACGCTTCCGGGGATGTTGGGCACCCTGCAGCGTGCCAATGAGTCGGGCAGGCGAGTACGGGGCGTTGCGATTACCCAACTAGGCAGGCGTTGACTGCGTCGACGTGGAAACAATCTACTGAGCCGGTCCTGGGCCGTGGTCCGATTCAGCCGCATCGTCCGTGATGCGCTTGTCCACGGCGAAGCGAGGCCTGCCGCGGTAGGAATCCGCAACGACCCAACCACTAGCCGTGAGCGCCGCAGAAACGATGGTCTCGCTCCATTGGAAGGCGCCTTTGGAGCCAGCCGCTACGATGGGTACCCACACGAGCAGCGTGAACATACCCATCTGGAGCGACGAGAGTGCGGCTGCCAGCCCGGCACACGCGTCGATCAGCACGGCCACACCCGCCGCGATGAAGGCTCCGCCAGTGAAATAGGCCCAGGCCACATGCCACGGCAACCAGGCTGGCACCAGCGAGACGGTATCCTTGAGATCGAAGAAATGTGCAAAGCCGAAGAAGATCAGGGCCATCGCGTAGAGCACTCTCGCGATGCGGAGGCCTTTTTTCCCGGTAGCGAAACCGAGGCGCTGCCTGTCCCAGTCCGCGGCGAACCAGGTGTATAGGACCCAGGAACCCGCCACCATCTCCGCAGTTTCGAAGCCGGGCCAGAAAACTCCGAAAGTGGGCGAGAGGATGATTTGGGGCACTCTGAGCAGCAGCAACCAAAGCAGAAGGCTGGCGAACAGCACGCGGGCAGCGACGGCGGCGGTGCGCTGCCAGAGCAGGCCCAGGCCAGTTGTCAGAGAGATGAAAGAGCAAAGATAGGCCAGAGCGTGCGAATCCTGCGGAATGGGATCCCACACCGGAGTGAAATCGCCCTTGATCAGGCCAACGATTCCAATCGCAATCATGATCGCCGCAAAGACCACATGGCTCAGGCTCGCGATGCGCAAGTAACTATCCAATCTCGGAAATAATTTTCTTGTACTCATCTTCCGTGAAAGCACGCAGGGTTTCCGTCAGAGAAAGTTTTATATCAGATTTTCGTGTGACCGGCTAAGGTCCTGATGGCTGACTTACCGGGATTTGTGACTGATAAGGTTGCCGACGGCTTCGATCGAATGGCCCGCTACTCGTTAGTCCCGCCGCGGATAACGTCGCGCCGTTTCGTGTCGGTCTCTGATAATCTGCACTTCAATTCTTCCCAGGTCTCTTGCGGAATGTGGACCAGTCTCACCGGCAAATGAAGCTCTTTGATGAGCAAGAGTCTGAATCGCAGCCAAAGTTGTGGGATGCAACACCTAATCCCGGCGCGGTACACTCGCGCAGAACGGCATACATCAATGATCACGCTGAAAACGATCGTGGAACGCTACAACTCGGTGGCGAAGCCGCCGGGCGCGACGGTGGCGCTGGAGGCATTCGGGCTCACAGCGGAAGAGACGCAGAAGGTGTTCAACGCGTTGGATGAGGACTACCACATCAGCCGGCATCTCCATTTTTCCAAACTGGAAGGCCGCGCTTACCGGGTCAGCGGCGAAGAAGTGACACATGTGGCGATCGATCCCGGTATAGCCAGCCTCTTGTAGCGCTTGCCGATGTGACCGGCATCACAATTTCCGAGCATACGTGTCATTGAGACCGGACGCACCCCTGCGTAACTTGGTGAGGGAAAATCCGACACGTCTGTCTCCGTGTCCCTTCTATGCTGCGCCGACTCGACATCAAGTTGATCCTTTCGCTGACTGTGCTGATCGTGGCCATCAGTTGCGTCGGAGGGTATGTGACCTTCCGCATGCAGAAACAGCGGTTGGTGGAAACGATGGTGACGGGAGCGGACCAACTGTCGCGGAGCATCACGAGCGCGACCTGGCACGCGATGCTGGCTGACGACCGGGCATCGGCATACGAAATCATGCGGGTGATCGCGGATAAGCACGGCGTGGACCGCATCCGAATGTTCAATCGCGAAGGGCAGCTGACGTTCTCGACGGATACGCAGGAAAAAGTCGTTGCGACATCGACAGCCAACGAGGTGTGCATCAGCTGCCATAAAGTGACGCCGATTCTGGCGAAACCGGCATTCAATTCGCGGGTGCGCTATGCCACGTCGCCGGAAGGCATAAAGACGCTGAACATTGTGACGCCGATTTACAACGAGCCGTCGTGCAGCAACGCGTCGTGCCACGCACACTCCGCCAGCACGGAGGTGTTGGGCGTGCTGGATGTGGCCTTGCGGCTCGACCCGGTTCAGCAGCAGACAAGCTCGGTGACGTTGCAAGCGGTGATCACCACAGCGTCCATGGTGCTGGTCGGCGCGGCCTTCGTCATCCTGTTTACCAGGCGGTTTGTGGCGACGCCCATCCGCGAATTGATCAACGGCACAAAGGTCTTGAGCGTAATGAAGCTGGATCATCCGGTGACGATCTCGCACCGCAGCCAGGAACTGGACGAACTGGTGGATTCCTTCAATGGAATGCGGGAACGGCTGAAGGTAGCGGTCGACGAACTGAACGAAATGAAGCAGACGCTGGAAAGCAAGGTGGCGGAGCGGGGGAAACAATTGCAGGTGGCGCACCGGAAACTGCTGCAGGCCGACCGGCTGGCGTCGTTGGGGCAGCTGTCGGCCAGCGTGGCGCACGAGATCAACAATCCGATTTCAGGCGTCCTGAACCTTTCGACCCTGCTCGAGCGGTTGATGGCGAACGGCGCGTTCCCAGCGGGACGGGAAGCGGAATTTCAAAAGTACCTGGGGCGGATTTCAGCCGAAACGGCGCGAGTGGGCCGGATCGTTTCCGATCTGCTGGCGTTTTCGCGGCGATCGAAACCGCAACGCGTGCCGGCAGACCTGAATAAGCTGGTGATCAGCACGGTGGGGCTGGTCTCGCACAAGCTGAAGATGAACAACGCGGAGGCGGTGCTGGACCTGCAACCGGACCTGCCGCAGGTGGAGTGCGATCCCTCGCAGATGCAGCAGGTGATCCTAAACCTGACGATGAACGGCGCGGAAGCGATGCAGCCGAAAGGAGGCGGGCAACTGACGGTACGCACACGCCTGCTGCCCGAGGACGACTGCGTCGAGCTGTGCGTCATCGACACGGGGGAAGGAATCTCCCCGGAGAACCTCTCGAAGATCTATGACCCGTTCTTTACCACGAAGGCGGAAGGAAAAGGTGTCGGGCTGGGCCTGACGGTCTTGTATGGAATCGTGAAAGCGCACGACGGTGAAGTGGAAGTGACCAGCACGAAAAATGAGGGAACCACGTTCACGGTGACGATTCCGCTGAAACCGCGAAGCAGCGCTCCACAGCAAAGGGAAGTGCAGGTACATGGCGCGTGAGAACTCTTTACGTGCTCCCGGTAGGAACTGTGCCGGCACAGATCCTGGACTGGATCGACGAGGTTGCCGCGGAATGGTTCCCGATGCCCACACAGAGGCTGGCGATGATTGCGGTGCCCGCGGAAGCCTACGACAAGACACGGGCGCAGTATCAGTCCGTGGAACTCATGAAGGCCGTGACGCGCAATGCTCCGGCGGATGCGACGCGCGTGCTGGGCATCACGGAGGCGGATCTGGCGATACCGACGCTGACGTTCCTGTTCGGTCAGGCGCAATTGGACGGACTGGTGGCGCTGGTGTCGCTGGCGCGGCTGCGGCAGGAGTTCTACGGCCTGGAGGCGGATGAAGGGTTGCTGCGGGAGCGGCTGGTGAAGGAAGTGCTGCACGAGATGGGGCACACGTTCGGATTGACGCACTGCCACGATCCGAAATGCGTGATGAGCCTGGCAACGCACGTGGGCCTGGTGGACAGGAAGGATCAGTCGTATTGCATGAATTGCGGCATACGGATTGCCCGGCGTGCCGCATCGCTCGACGGAGAAACACAATGAAGAGGGTATGGCCGATTCTTGTGGTAGACGACGAAGAAGTGATGTCTGAATCGATGGCGGCGTGGCTGCGCGAAGACGGATACCGCGTGGATACAGCGCCGAACGGGCAAAAGGCCGTGGAACTGGCGAAGACCACCGACTATGCGATTTGCTTCGTCGACCTGAAAATGCCCGGCATGGACGGAATTGAGACGATGATGGAGATTCACCGGAGCCGCCCGGACGCGTCCATCATCATCATCACCGCTTATGCCACGGTGGATACGGCAATCCAGGCCATGAAGGAAGGCGCGCAGGAATACGTCGTGAAGCCGTGCCATCCGCAGGAAATCTCCATCATGGTGTCGCGCATCCTGAAACTGAAGAAGTTACAGAGCGAAAACGTGATCCTGCGGAAGAAGATCAGCCGGAAGTATCATCATCGCGACATCATCACGAAGAATCCGAAGATGGAAGAGATTTTGGCGCTGACCAAGGAGATCGCCGTCCACCGCAGCACGGTACTGATTTGTGGCGAAAGCGGGACGGGGAAGGAACTGGTGGCGCGGGCGATTCACTATGCCGGGGACCGCGCGGACAAGCCGTTCGTGACCGTGAGCTGTGCGGCGCTGACGGAGACGCTGCTGGAAAGCGAACTGTTCGGCCACGAAAAAGGTTCGTTTACGGGAGCGGCGGGGCAGACCAAAGGGAAATTCGAGTTGGCGGATGGCGGGACCATCTTCCTGGACGAGATTGGGGACATTTCGCCGAAGCTGCAAGCGGATTTGCTGCGCGTGCTGCAGGAACGGCGATTCTATCGCGTGGGCGGAGCGCAGGAAGTGGTGGTGGACGTCCGGGTGATCGCCGCGACGAACAAAAACCTGGCGGAGGAGGTGCAGCAGGGCCGGTTCCGCGACGATTTGTACTACCGCTTGAACGTGATTGAGATTCGCTTGCCGGCGTTGCGTGAACGGCGCGAAGACATTCCATTACTGGCGGAACATTTTGTCGAGAAGATCGCCTCGGAACTGGGGAAGGACGTTTCCGGAATCAGCGGGGACGCACTGAAAACCCTGATCGGGTACGATTGGCCGGGGAATGTCCGCGAGTTGGAGAACGTGATCGAGCGGGCGATCGTCACCTCGCACAACGGCACGCTGGAACAAGAAGATTTTGTCTGGCTGAATCAACGAGGCGGCGGGACGCAGCAGGCTTGGGACGTTCCCGACGTGCCGCTGAATGAACTGGAGCGGCGCGCGATCATTGCCGTGCTCGAGCGGAAGAAGGGGAACGTGAAAGAGGCTGCGGCTTCCCTTGGGATTGACCGGTCCACCTTGTACGACAAGCTAAAGCGTTACGAAATTGCGCACTGAGCGCTTGGCTCAGGCATCGAGAAACGTAGCCGCCAGTACTTCATCCCAGTTGCGGTGCGGCACCGTGTCCATCAATTCCGGCATCAACAGGCCGCCGTCAGCCAGAGCGGGCTCGGAATCGGGCTGCCGCAACTGAATCTGCAGGCGATCCATTTCTGACGACAACCAGCCGGCGACCTCCGGTCCCTGCAAGAGATGACAAAGATCGACGGGGCCATTGGGCTTCACTCGCAGATACCAGCCGGATTGCGGGCCGCCCGTAGCGAGGATGCTGCCATCGAGAGGAGCGCGCACGCGAATCTCGTGGCCATTCTTGGTCATGCGCCAGGCGACGCCGTTGTTGTGGATAGCGCTGCCCTTGCGCGGGAAGTTCACGCCGTCGGGCTGGCCGACGAGGTGCTGAGCAAATTCATCCAGGCCGATGGTGAAGCTGCCATCCTCTTCCGGGCGGACCCAGGTGTGGCCGCGGTGATAGAGCAGGTTGTCCGAATAATCGACACCGGCGTTGAGCGAGCGCACGGGAACAGGCAGAGCGGCAAATGCCTGATAGAGCTCACAGCGGCGGCAATCGAAGGCGTTGGGGCAAACCCGGTGGATCACCCGGCCGCTCAATTCGTGGCGGCAGTGGCGTTCGGGCTCGGGCAACTGCGAGAAGTTGTCGCGCCAGCAAAGTTCCGCAGCACGATCCGCGCGAAGGTCGGAAGCGGTGCGGAAGAGCGACCAGACCAACGTCGAGAACACGGTGAGCAGCACAAGGCCAAAGACGGATAGAAAAACGACATGCATTACGGTCCAGTGAAAACCATCAACCCACGGAAACATGTTTTTCTTCTCCTTTGGAATGGCCGAACAGCGGCAGATAACGGTAAGAGAGCGAATACAAGATGACGCCATAGGCAATCACGGCGCCGAACGTGGCGACTTCCTGCCAACTCGGGGTGTACTTTAGGAAATCGTCGAAAGCGAGAGTTGGAAGCGCGAGCGTCTGCACGGTAAGAACGAAACGGTTCAGGAGAACCCCGCCACACGTGAGAGCCGCGGCAAGGAGCAGCAATCCGCGATGGGCGCGGGTCTTGGGAAGAATGAGAAGAATCGCGGGAAGCAATCCAAGTAGAACAATTTCCGAAAAGAGAATGGCCGAACCAAATGGCTTGTACGCGTAGTATTCCCACGGGGCGAAGCCGACGGATGGCGATGTGACGTTCAGCCAGATGATCGTGTCGATGGATTTGGCGGCGACGTAAACTCCAAGCAGGATCCCGGAGATGAACCCGAGCTTCCGCAGCACCGAGGGCTCGACCAGTTTTCTGCCGGTGACGCCCTCTACCGTCGCGACCACGAGCAACAGAAAGCTCGGGCCAACCGCGATGGCGGACAGAATAAAGAGGAAGAACGTCGTCGGCCAGATGGCAAAGTGTTCACGAAAGGCAAAGGGCCGGCCACGAAGCACGCCGTAAAGTCCGCCGAGCGAACCCTGATGAAAGAAGGAGAGGAATGCGCCGACCGCGGCCAGCACCGGAACGAGCTTGTGGAATTGATGTTCGAAGACCAGGAAGGACGGAATCTTCTGCAGTTGCCGGTTGCGCAGGAGAACTGGCAGGTATTCGAGGATCAGGACGATCAGGTAGCAGGTAATGCAGAAGGTCACCTCGGTCAGCATGGAGTGTGTATTGGGGTGCCAGAAGGTGAACCACGCGCGCAGCGGTTGGCCCACATCGACCATCAAAACCGCCACGGCTCCGCTGTAACACACCAGACCCACGACCACCGCAGAGTTGAGTACCGGCTTCAGTTCTTCCTGCTTGAGAATGTAGACCAGGAATCCGGTGAAGAATGCGCCGGCACCCATGGCGATGACGGAAAGGTCGGCAAAGATCCACAGACCGAAGGCGAAGCGGTTGTCCATGTTGGTCTGGTTCAAGCCGTAATAAAGACAGAGTGCCGCGGCGTAAATGCCGAACACGAGCATCGCGATCCAGGGAACGAGCCACAACATGAACTTCATCGTCGAGGCGCGTTCTTCTCCGCGCGCGATGAAGCGGCGATCGATGATGACAAGATCAGACATGCTGGGCCTCCGTGACGTGGCCGTTGGGGCTGCGTTCGGCCAGCGCTCTTACCCAGGCCTGATGGGACTTGTAATAGGTCTTCGGTTCGGTGCCGAGGCGCGCGAGCAGGCGGAACGTGTCGGGCGAATGGACTGCCTGGCTGACGGGATCGTTAGGATTGGCGAGATTGCCGAAGAGAATCGCGTTTGTAGGGCACGCTTCCACGCACGCGGGAACGTAATCGGCCATATCGATCTCTTTTTTGCCCGCGGCGGCAGCCCTCTCCATGGCCGTGTGCAGGCGCGCGTGGCAGAGGTTGCATTTCTCCACCACGCCGCGCATGCGAGTTGCCACACCGGGGTTAAGAGTCTTCTCCATACCAGGGGGCCACGAAGGATCCCACCAGTTGAAGTAACGAGCGTGATACGGGCAGGCCGTCATGCAGTAGCGGCACCCGAGGCAGCGCTGCGGGATTTGCATGACAATGCCGGTTTCCTGGTCGACTTCGACGGCCTGTTGGGGGCACACGCTGACGCAGGGCGTCTCGTGGGCGCAGTGCATGCACGCCACCGGGATAAAAACTTCGCGATGGCCCGAGCCTTCCAGGCCATTCGACACCTTGTGGACCAGCATTGGAGTAAGACCGGTTCGGTCCGTGACGCGCGCCGGCGACGTGGGGACATTATTCTCGACGGCACACGCCACCATGCACGCGCCGCAGCCGGTGCAGCGGTCGAGGTCGATCACCATTCCATAACGCGCGCTCATGACTGGCTCCTTTGCGGAGTTTCACGGAGCGAGGATTCGCGGTACAGCTTGGCGGCGAGCGTCGGCATGACCGGAGCCGCCCAGGCGTTGGCCCAATTGCCGGATACGCGGGTGGGGCTGTCTGTCGGCCATTCTTTCAGCGAACATTTCAAAGCGGCGGCAGACGATGAGTCCTCAAGCCAGATGCCGCCAGTTCGCAGCGCTTCTTCGAGCTTTGCGGCGGACTCGAATCCCGCGACCGGGAATTTCTTTTCGGAGTTAACGGAACCACGATGCGCGTGGAAGATTCCCTCGCAGCGAGCATGAATCGTCTGATCGACGGTTGGAAGTGTGGAATCGATCTGCTGCGCAAATTCCGCGGCGGTTTTCAATTGCGCAGACGGAATCAGAAGGCTCGGTGCGATGCCATAGACCGCAACGGCCGACGTCGGCGGTGTGGGCAGATCGGTCAATTCTTCCAGGAACCCGGGGGCCGGCAGGAGCCAGTCCGCGCGATTGCCGCCGCCATCCCACGCGGCGAAGCGGAACACCTCCGCTCCGGAAGGGGCGATGTATTCCCAGGGCACCGTGGAGTCGACGAGAACCGCCCGCCGGGGAGTGCGGCCGGCGGAGGTTTGGGGCATCGCGAATGGGGTAGCGGGTTTCTTCACGATGCCCCCACTTACACCGAGGGAACCAAGGAGAACATTCAAAGCCGCGACCGCAGGATTCTCGTCAGCACCGATGACCAGTGTTGGACGCCGTTCCACCATGGCGTACGCGAGGTCACGAATCGCTGTCGGCGTCAGACCTGTTTGCGTGGCAGCTTCCGTCAGCGAAGCCGGAGGCAGTGGGCCCGGTGAGGACACCAGGTGTTCCTCGATCAGAATCTTGGCGAGGCTTGCTGCAAGAAGCGCTTCGGTTCCCTGGCAGATGGGAACCCAGCGCCAGGCGTTCGTTGCTGTACGCGATAGTGAGGGCTCGATCTGGATCAGGCGAAGTTGCGGATCGGTCTTGCCGGCGGCACGTTCACTCCAGAGATGCGTGAACCTGCCGGGGACGCCCCAACCATCCAGCAGTGGCGCGCCGAAGCTGACGACAGTGCGTGCATTCTCCAGATCGTAACCAAGGGAGTTGACGGGCACACCAGTCCACTGGGCGCAAGGCGACAGCGACTTTTCCTCCGTATTCAGAACCACTTCGTAGCTGCCGTTGTGTTTGGTGGCAAAAGCTTGCAGCACTGCCGAAGCGGCCCGGCCAGACCGCCCGTCAATGACAGCGACGGGACCCTCGGCGCAGGCCTTCTCAAAAGCTGCGCTGGCTTCCTCCCACGATGCGCTGCGCCCATGATGGCGAACTTCGCGAAGTCGGGCGGGGTGCCAGTTCAACTGGTGCGCGGCGAAACCCAGGGGACAGAGCGCACCCTGGGTGAGTGGATGCGAAGCCGCGCCGGAAATCCCGACAGGGAAGCCGGCAGCCATACGAACACGAATCGAGCAGCCGGAAGCGCACAGAGTGCAGGATGAGAGTTTGGTGGTGACGGGGCCGTGGGCTGGTTGCGGAATCCAGGGCCAGTTCTGTGTCCAGATGGAAACGTCGTCGAGAACTTTCCAGGGAACCGGTGTGAAGAATACGCCGGCGGTCAGTCCTGCAGTGCCAAGCAGCAGGTCCCTCCGAGAAACTTTCATGATTGCTCCTTATTGATGGCAGCCGAAGCATCCCACCTCAACGTGACGCTTGTGGTGGCAATCTTCGCAGTCACTCATGGTCCTGCCGTCGTGGGGAGCGCGCCGGAGACGAGAGATGGAGTGACCCCAGATATCGCGGCTATAGCCGCTGATGCGGTCTTGCTCGTAAGTCCGTTTTTCGTCAGAAGCGCCGAGAGTGCCATGACAATCGGCGCACGCGAGGCCGGCCCGCTTGACGTGAATGGCGTGAGAGAACCAGACGTTAGCGGGCTGGCGAGAGTACACAAGCCAAGGCGTGGAGGTTTGGGTCTTCAGATACGCGTCGACGAGTTTCGCTTCGGCGGGAGAAGTGCCGAGCTTGTCGGCATGGCACCCGGCGCAGGTATCGTTTTGTGGAAGGCCGGCAAACGAGCCGTCAGTGTTGAAGGCATGGCACGCTTCGCAATCCGCGTTACCGGATTTTTCCGCGTGCGTTCTGTGCAAGAAATCGACGGGCTGCGCTTGATGCGTGTAAAGAACCCGGGGAAAAACCACCCAACCACCAACCAGGACAACTGCAAGACCAAGGGCAAAGACGAGTAGGTTCCGTTTCACATGTGATCCTTTGGCACCCAATTCCTCGTCGAAAAGAAATGTTGAAACACGCACACGAGTTGCTGACGCGAAAGCAGTTGGCCGATACCGCGCACGGGCTGGCCGCCGTCGCACGCTGGCGCGAGAATCTCGTGAACTTCCTCGGAGAGGCGTTCCCGTTCTTCGGCTTGCCAGGCGGCGGCGTGGGGGCCGGAAATCAGCCCCGCCCGCGTCTGAGAGGGCAGCTCCCATCCGCTGAAGAGCCAACCGGAACCGTACGGGTCGGTGGTCAAGCGTTTGGGATCACTGCGAAGGTGGCTGTTCACTTTCTGAATCAGCAGAGGATTGGGAAAAGTCATAGGCCACTCGACGCCGCAGACGGTCAGCGTGACTACCGGGCGCTGCGTGCCGTGAGTGGTGACAAACGTAACTCCATCAATACTGCCGGCGAAATCGGCGAGGAACGCGTCGATGCCGATGTGGCACAAACCGGATTCCTCTACCGCAAGCCAGAAATGATTCGGAGCGTAGAGCAGATCGGGCGGAGGAGTGAGCGAGCCATGCGGCCGCGCCAGCGTAAGGTATGCCTCGCAGAACCGGAATCCTCCGGTCATGCAGATCGAGAGTTGCGATTCACTAAAAGGGATCAGCTTGGTGGGAGTGTTCGCTCCGCAATACTGCACGTGGATCTCTTCGAGGTGCGGGCATCGAGCGAGCCCCGCCTCTTCCTTCTTGACCAGTTCGCAGAGGCGGTAGTCCGGCGTGGTGCAGCGGCCCGTCTCAGAAACTCCCGGTCCTTCCAGAATGAGCTTGTGGACCGGCGCAGCGTGGCAGTACTGAGCATGACCTTCTTTTAGAAAAGGGCACGGCATGGCACATTCCTCTTCAGATCTCAGCAGCTACTTCTTTTCTTTATCTTTGGGCCCTTGCGGCGGAGGATTCAGCACGTCGCCGCCATCGGCCATGGTGAAGCCCAATTCTGGGTGCGGCATGCCGTGAGCGAATTCGTCCTGCAGCATTTTCTGGAATTCGACGTCGACGTTGGCGGCCGCGTGATGCGCTTTCTTGTGGCGAAGCACGAATTCCCAAACCAGTCCGTAGCCCACCGCGAGAGCGGCGAGAATGACGACAACACCAAGCACCACATTCGTGATGTTCAGCCAGAAGACCCAATTCTCATTTGGCATTTTGAGAGCCCTCCTCTCAGAAGAGCAGCAACCTCTAGATATGCAGTTGGCGTGCCGATATGAGTTTTCAACGAGTTAGGAAAGAAATGAGAGCGGGGCGTGTGGGGATTGTCTACAAATTCGTCGGGTTTGCCGACACGAGGCGAAAGCCAAATCGGATAAATGTACTCCAGTCCGCCACCTTGCCTTCCATGCACAAAAGAAAACGCGACGGAAGTTGCCTCCCGCCGCGTCTTGGTTTGAGCTTTGTGATTTCCGGCTAGAACTGCAACTTCAAGCCGAAGCGAATGCTGCGGATCCCTCCGTCCTGGACCGTAGGATTAGCGAATCCGGTGAATTCCTGCGCCAGTCCGGCATCATCGATAAACGGATCGATGCCATTCAGGTTGGCCAAGCCAAAATTGGGATGGTTGAAGGCATTGATGAAATCGACGTGGAACTGAACGCGGAAGCGCTCGCTGATATTGGTGGTTTTGAAGATCGCGATGTTCGTGGTGTTGAGATGGTAGTCGCGCAGGATGTTGCGGCCGGCATTGCCGAACGGCGTGCCGAAGACCTGATTCGAAACAGCGCCGTTGGCGATGAAGCGAACCGAGCCGGCAGTTACCGGAGTGCCCGCGGTATCTCCTTGGTTGATGGCATTGAGGCTGATGAGTTGTGTTGTACTGAGAGCGCAGCCGACGCCGAAGGCATTGCATGCATCGCCCGCGAAGATGCCAACCTGACCCACAGGCGCACGCGGACTTCCGATGTACGGCCGCAAAGCGCCGTCGAGTCCGACAAACGCTCCGTTGAAGCCGGGGTCGTAGGGGTTGTTTGCGTCCGGCGCGCCGCAGGCTCCGCCTCCGCTGGCGCAGTTGAGCGCGCCTTGGACTGGCGTGTAGGGCTGACCGGAACCGAGCGAGTAAACGCCGGAGACGGCCCAGCCGCCAAGGACGTGCCCGCGCCAGCCGTGCTGATCGCGGTAGAACGGGATTTCCTCAATAACGGTGAGGACCCAGTTGTTGGGTATGTCGAGGCCCGAGAGGCCGTACTCCGCTCCCAGGAAGTTGACTTGGTTCTGGGAAGCGAAGGTCGTGCCGCCCGCCGCCCCTGTGCCGAAGATCTCGCTGGTGTTGTCCATGGTCTTGCTGAACGTGTAAGCGGACTTCAGTGTGAGTTGATGCCAGACGCGATTCAGGCGCACCTCGGTTTGCAGTGCGTTGTAATTGGAGAAACCGGTGTTCGTGCGCTCCCGGATAATACCTTCATTGCAGTTGGCGCGGCCTACCGCTTGAGGGACGCCAGGTGCGGCATCCCCGGCTGGGCAGGGTGTCAAACCGGCGGGCACCAGGCTCGGGTACAGATTCGCCAGGCCCTCAATGAAGGGGTTGCCATCAATGGTCTGGAAGAGATTGCGCGCAGCGTTGCCAACGTAGCGAACTTCCACCGCCGCGTTCTGGTTGATTTCCTGCTGCACGCCCAGCGACCAGGAATGCACTTTGTCCGGCCCGAAGTTTGGCGAGATGGATGTCTCGTTGAACGTTCGGGGATCAAACACGCCGGTCTGCAGCAATGGCGCGAGAGCGGTACGCACGGCGGGGCCGAGCGGATTCGCCGGCATCGGGTTTGCCGCAGCTATGGCTGGATCGGTGATCGAGTTCAGCAGAACGTTCGGTGCCGCCGATGCGATGTTCGTGTAGATGTTGTAGAAGGGCGGATCGTACGACAGCCGATAACCTCCACGAATCACCGTCTTGCCATTTCCAGGCCAGAAACGGGTTCCGCGCGGAGACCAGGCGAAGCCGACGTTGGGCCCGAAGCTGTTCTTCGGCGCGGGGATCGACGGGAATGTGGTCACGCTCAGCGGAAGCGCGGGATTCCACAAAGGATCGGAACCGGTCTGGTTGGCCACCGTCTTGTTGTGAAATAAGTTCGCGGGCTGGCCATAATACGAATAGGTCAAGCCAGCGTTGAGCGTGAACGTGTTCGAAATCTTGATGTCGTCCTGGAAGTAGACGAAGGTGTCATGCTCGCGGAAATCCAGGCTTGGCGAGCCGGACGCGATGCGGATGCGCGTTGGTACGTCATACGCCAGCGTGTTGTAGTCGCCGAACAGGTATTGGCCGTTGAAATTCGGCAAAAAGGTGTTGGGTGAACGCTGATACGTGTAGTTGACACCGGCTTTGTAGGAATTGCGGCCGTGGAAGTAAGTCCAGTTGTCCTGAAACTGGTAGGTGTTCACGATACGACCCTGCGGGAACGCGGTACTCGGTCCAAAGCCAAGGACGTTCGGATTGCTGAACACAATGTTGGTGAGCCCCTGGTCAATCTGCTGCTGCGGGGGAATGGTGCCGAGGCTGTTGTTGCCGAATTGCACGTTCAGACGGCCGTAGGAAGCGCGAAATTCATTGGCCATACGTGTGCTTATGTTGCGCACCCAACTGAACCCGTAATCCTGAGAAAGAGCCGGTTCGTTATAGGGATAACCGGAAGCAGCGCCGCCCGCGCCCGGGTCGATGTTGAAGAAGTTGGTGTTGCTATAAATGTAGCGGCCGTAGAAGTGGTTCTTCTCGGTCTGGAAATCGAGCTTGATGACGAAATTGTACTGCCGGGAGTCGCCATTCAGCGTGCGCTGGATGCCCGCTTCGTCTACGCCCGCGCAACCGGGGATAGCGGGGACACCTCCGCTCGCAGGAACAGCCGCGAAATCGACTGGCTGAACGGTTCCTTGCGGCACAGGGTTTCCACCTTTGATGGCGTACGGACCGTAGGTTTGCAGGGCCGTTACGCCGGGGCTTCCGGGGTAGCAGGCTGCAAGTGTGGCGATGCCAGCGGGAGTCGGAGTGAGAAGGCCGGTGCCGAAGACCTGCGACTGGTTGATGATTTCAGCGTTGTCGCCGCCAAAAAAGAACAGCTTGTCTTTGATGATCGGGCCGCCGATCGTGCCACCGAGGAAAAGGTCATTGAAGGTTGGAACCGAGGTCAGGTCTTCAAAGGCCTTCTGGCTGCTAGAAAGCGTATTGAAGCGCTGGTTACTCTCGGTACCGTAGAGCGAACCGTGGACATTGTTGGTCCCTGACTTGGTCACAACGTTGACCACGGAACCGGAGTTGCGTCCATATTCCGCGCCAAAATTGCTCGTGGTGATCTGATATTCCGAAACGAATTCAGAGTCCGATACCGCGAGGCTGGGGCCGGCGACCGAGTTGTCGTTGTTGTTCTGTCCGTCGATCTGCTGATCGTTGTTGCGGCCGCGAAGACCGTTCACGGCAAAGCCCATGCCGTTGGTGTTCGAAAAACCGAGGTCGCGGTTGTTCACGACGCCGGGCACGGTGAGAGCCAGGCTGTCCAATCCTTGATTTTCAAGGACACCCGGAAACTGCGCAATCGTCGAAGTGGTGATCGCGGAAGTGATCTGCGCCTGCGTGTTCTCGATCACCGGTGCGGCGGTGGTGACTTCCACGGAAGTCGTGATCTCGCCGAGTTCGAGCTGAATGGATCCCAAGCCCGTATCGGCGCCGACATTGACCGCGATTGGTTCAAGAACGATCTTGCGAAAGCCGGTCTTCGAGACTTCCAGCCGGTAGGTTCCCTGCGGCAAAAGTGTGAAACGCAGAGCGCCGCTCGAGTCGGTGACCGTGTTGTACTCCTTGTTTGTATCTTTGTTGATGAGTTTCGCCTCGGCGCCATCAATCAGCGCCTTTTGAGCGTCTATCACCGTCCCGGAAAGCGAGCCGGTGTTCACCTGCGCAAACGCGACGCAAGGTACCAGCAGGAAAAGTGCTATAAGGACAGAGATCCACGCCCGTGTTTGAAGAGACTGGTGCATAAACCCTCCATGGAGTTGTAACAACGCGAGCTAATTGTTCGAGTGGGTGCTAGACGTGAGCCAGGTCTCCGTCTGCGAGGCAGGTAAAACTTCGACCGACGGCGTTGTCAAAAATTCTGAGCCGTCCACCAATTTAAATCACAAACAAGGCTCGTTCAGCGACCCGCTGTGGAAGGAGCAATCGACGGGCCATTGTGTTAATAAACCGAAACTTCGTGAGTATCTTACTTGTTTAGAGACTCGTAAGGAATGCTTCTCAGAAATAATCCCAACGTTAGAGAAAGTTCCCGGATACAGTGATGCATAAGTGCCTATGAATTTCTGGATGGTCAGCGGGTCCTAGGGGAATCTAGGGTATTTCCTGTAGAAGCGCCGCGTTTTACAATTCGCGCAAAAATTAAGGGCGCAGTCACTGTGAGGTGCCTGCGCCCTTTTTGTTTTAATTGCACCGTTGAGTTCTTAGGCTCTCCAGCTCAACTAAAATCGAAGGCTCGTTCGCCTTGCGGCGCTCTCGCCTTCTCTTTAGCCGCTTCGCGAAGTTCTTAGGCTCCGCGCCGCTGCCAAAGTGAGGACCGATTCACCTTGCGGTGCTTCTGCCCTCTTTCAATTGAGCCGTGGAGTTTTTGAGGCTCCCCGGCTCGATTGAAATTTCGAGAGTCCATGCACCTTGCGGCACCTGTCCCCTCTTCCAACCGTGCCGGTTCGTTTTTAGGCGTTCCAGCTCGATCAGATTTCAGGTTGCACTCACCTTGCGGTGCCTGCCCCCTGCTCCAACCGTCGCGCAAAATTTTAAGGCTCTGCGTTCCGATTGAAAGGCCCAACCACCTTGCGGCGGCTGCACCTGTCCTCACGCATTCCGTCGGGTTTTTACGCCCTCCGGACCGCTAGAGTCGAGAACTTGTCCACCTTCCGGCGTCCTTGCCCTCTCGACTGTGTCGCGAAGTTTTTAGGCTTCCCGTCTCAATCTGGCGTGAGAGTACGCCCACCGGAAAATGTTGGCAAGAGGTCTCGGGCAAAACTTCTGTGGAAAGCTGTGCACGATTGTGCAAATTGCGTAAATTTACCGTGACTATTTGTCGAGGTAATACTGCACGGTGGTCACGACTCGGATCGTCTTCATGATGCTGGAATCGGCGGAAAAACCCTGTGCGAATTCGCCGCCTCCTTCGCCCGATTCGCTGCCCTGATCGGCGGCAATAATGCTGAAAACGCCTTGATTTGCCTGGCGAATCGAGCCGACCTTTGACCCGGAATCTGCGGCGAAGCGATCGGCAGCCCCGCGAGCGTTGCGCGTGGCTTCGGTGATCATGTCGGGCTTGATGGCGTTCAGACCGTTGAATTTGTACGCCACGCCTTGGCCGGGATTGCCGCCGAGGACGATCCCTTTCTGCAGGAGCTGCATCGTCTTTTGCGCGGCCGCCGACACCTGATCCACGCGATTCGTGCGCACGGTGATCTGCTGGTCCACGATGTAGCGATGTGGCGCGCGGTTTGGTGCGCCGTATTCGTTCGCCTGCGTGTCTACAACACGCACGATGCCAAGCTCGATCTCAGAGGTCTGGATTCCTTGCTGCGCCAGAAACTGAAGGACGGTGTTCTTGTCGACTTCCGTCTTTGCGGAAAGAGAAGCGAGATCGTCACCCGCCTCCTTGAAACCGAGCGGCCAGATGGCGAAATCGGATTTCACTTTGCGTTCGACGAGTCCTTTCACCGTAACATAGCGGTCTCCGAGCCGAATCGCTTTGATCTGCGAGCCGAGAATCCACGCGCCCAAAACCAGTCCGAGCGCGATGGCAACGCCGGGAAGAGTCGTACTGCCTTTAGAATTATGGAAACGGCGATCCATGGTAGGTGCTCCTGTACGCCACCTCACTCGCCGCAGTGTGTGACGCGCATTCTTAAACTCAGTATACCGTAAGCCCGCGTTCGCTCAAGACGCTGGCATGGACTTCTCAAACCGGCGTACCACTCCCTGATACTCCTCGCGCAGGGGTGCGGGTAAGCGGCCGCCAAACTTGCTGAAGAACTCTCGTGTATCCGCCAGGTCAATTTCCCAATCATCGGCATCGACTCGGAACAATTCGCGCAGTGTTTCGGGCGATAGACCCAATCCGTCGAGCGTAAGCGCGTTCCGAGTCGGAACAAAACCGATCGGAGTCTCTTCTGCCTGACCGCGGCCCTCAACACGCTCGAGAATCCACTTCAATACGCGCACGTTGTCGCCGAACCCCGGCCATAGAAACTTGCCGTCAGGGCCTTTGCGGAACCAGTTCACGTGGAAAATCTTCGGCGGGTGTGGCGTGCGCCTTCCCATGTCCAACCAGTGCTGAAAGTAGTCCGCCATGTTGTACCCGCAGAATGGCAGCATGGCCATCGGATCGCGACGGGTAATCCCAACGTCGCCCGTCGCTGCCGCTGTCGTTTCCGACGCCATGGTCGCGCCTACGAACACCCCATGTTGCCAGTCGAAAGCCTCATAAACGAGCGGGGCCAATCGGGCGCGCCGGCCACCAAATATGAATGCGGAGATCGGGACGCCCGCCGGATCTTCAAAACGGGGTGAGATGCTGGGCGACTGGCTGGCCGGAACCGTGTACCGGGAATTGGCGTGAGCCGCCGGCCCCCTCGATGCGTCCCAGCGCTCGCCACGCCAGGTGACCAACCCCCCGGGGGGCTCCCCCCCGATCCCTTCCCACCACGGCTCGTCCTCTGGCGTCACCCCAACGTTGGTAAAGATCGTATTGCGGTTTAGCGCCTTCATCACATTCGGGTTAGTCTTCATGCCTGTGCCGGGGGCAACGCCGAAGAAACCCGCCTCCGGGTTAATGGCGTGGAGGTAGCCGTCGGAACCAATGTGCATCCAGGCGATATCATCGCCAACCGTCCAGACCTTGTAGCCTTCGGACTCCAGAGCGGAAACCATCATCGCGAGGTTCGTCTTGCCGCAGGCACTCGGGAAGGCCGCAGCCATGTAGGTCACTTTGCCGCCGGGCGATTCGAGGCCGAGGATCAACATATGTTCGGCCATCCATCCTTGCTCGCGAGCCATATAGCTCGCGATGCGCAACGCGAAGCACTTTTTTCCAAGAAGCGCGTTGCCGCCGTAGCCCGAACCCACGCTCCAGATCAGCCGCTCGTCCGGGAAATGCACGATGTACCGGCGCAACGGGTCGAGATCGCCCAGAGAGTGCAGACCGGGCACGAATTCAGAGGAATTGCCGATTCGCTCGGTGGCCACTTTGCCGATGCGCGCCATGATCCGCATATTGGCCACCACGTACGGGCTATCGGTCACTTCCACGCCGACTCGGCTCATCGGCGAATTCACCGGGCCCATGATGTACGGCACAACATACATCGTGCGGCCGCGCATGGCGCCGTCCAGCAGCGAGCCGACCTTGTATTTGGCTCCGTCAGGGTCCATCCAGTTGTTTGTGGGGCCAACATCATCCTTATCCGGAAGGCAGATGAAGGTGAGGTGCTCGGTGCGCGCCACGTCGCTCGGGCTGCTGCGGTGCAGGTAGCAATTCGGATAGGTCTTGGGATTGAGCTGAAACGAATCCACGTGCTTCAGCATTTCGCGAAGAATGAGCTGGTTTTCGGTTTCAGACCCGTCGCACCAGACAATGCGATCAGGCTTGGTGAGCCGGGCGGCTCCATCCACCCAAGCCTGCATTGGCGTTCCCACAGTAGCGCCTCCCGTGAAAAAACAGATGCAGCGCAGAAATAAAACAAATCGAATGCGCAGCCGACCGGTCCAAAACGCCTGAGAGCGTAGCCGCAGAATGGCAGGATCGTGCGGACTCGTCGCGTGTCACGACAGTGTAAAGGAGGCATCGCTGGATAGGCAAGGCAGGCTAGCCTGGAAGGAGTTCCCGGACCTTCTTCAAAAGCGCGGCGCGCGAAAACGGCTTGGAGATCAAGCACACGCCTTCTTCCAGAATACCGTCGCGAACGATACCAATCTCCGTATATCCGGACATGAACATGGAATGCGTCTCGGGATGGACCGCCACGAGGCTCTTCGCCAATTCCGGGCCGCTCATCCCCGGCATGACGACGTCGGTCAGCAGCAAATCGATCGGGTCATGACACTCACGGGCAAGAGCCAGCGCATCGGCGCCGTTGCCGACTTCCAAGACCCGATACCCTCCCAACTGGAGGAACTCGCGCGTCACGCTGCGAAGGCCATCGGAGTCTTCCACCAGAAGAATCGTGCGCTCGCCGGTGGCCGTCGTTGGGAGAACCTCTACGCTGTCCGCCGGGGTGGCTGGCTCGTCGACTCTCGGGAAAAGCACTTTGACGGCTGTTCCGTGGCCGGGCTCGCTGTAAACAGTGATGTTGCCGCCGCATTGCTTTACCGCGCCATAGACCGTGGCCATGCCCAATCCGGTGCCACCCTGCTTAGTGGTGAAGAACGGTTCGAAAACGTGTCCCTGCGTCTCCGCGTCCATGCCGACGCCACTGTCGGACACGACGAGCTCGACACACCGCCCGATGGGGGCGGAAACAGCCGCGGCGTCATGTGAGCCGAGATCCGTATTTCGCGTTTCGATGGAAATGCGCCCACCGTGCGGCATGGCGTCACGCGCGTTCACCACGAGATTCAGGATGATCTGCTCGAACTGGCTGGGATCGATTCGGACCTGGCCGAGCTCGGGAGAAAAGTGGGAATGGATCTCGATGTGTTCTCCGACCAGCCGGGAGAGCATATTCGTCAAGTCGCCCAACTTCTCATTCAAATTGAGGATTTTGGGCTCGACAATCTGCTTGCGGCTGAAGGCGAGAAGCTGACGTGTAAGGTTGGCGCCACGCTCGGCCGCCTTGAGGATCTCTTCCGCTCTGGCTCTCATGCGGCCCGGATCGGAACTGCCCAGGATTAGTTCGGCCGACCCCAGAATGATGCCGAGGAGATTGTTGAAATCATGCGCCACGCCGCCCGCCAGCCGGCCGATCGCTTCCATCTTTTGTGACTGGCGCAGTTTTTCCTCGAGAGAATTCTTTTCCGTGATGTCCTGCACGGTTTCGAGCACGTACGTGGAATTGTCCTGCGTGATCTGCACCATGCGCGATGCAATCTGCATGCGCTTGCCGTCCGCCGTGGTGTGTTCCAGCTCCCCTTCCCACTTTTTCTCGCTCGACAGAGACGCCAGCACACTCTCGAGGCCCGGCTTCGAAACTGTTTGCAGTAGTTCATGGATGTTTCGACACCGGGCATATTCCTTGGAATAGCCATACATCGTTTCCGCCCCATGGCTCCAGAAGGTGATGGTCCCTCCGGATTTCCAAACAAAAACCGCCCCATAGGCGAGGTCGAGCAAAGAAGCCTGGCGGCGAAGGGTGTCTTCCGCCAATTTGCGCTCAGTAATGTCCTGCATCGAGCCGCGGACTTTCGTAACCAGGCCTTTTTCCCACACGGCATGAGCGATGGTACGAACCCAGCGCCGGTTCCCCTTGGCGGTGATGATCTCCAACTCCAGATCGTAGGGGATGCCCGCTTCGATGGTCTGCTTCAGCGCACGTTCAATTCGTTCCCGGGATTCCGGTACGTAGAACTCCAGCCCTATCTGCCTGCTCGGTTCAAAGCGGGAATCCACTTCGTGAATTAGGGCGATCTCTTCCGTCCAGTAACCATGGCCAGTTGCGACATTGAATTCCCAGCCGCCTACCTTCGCCATATGGCCCATTTCACGAAGCAGTTGTTCGCGAAATCGCGCGGCCTGCTCCGCCAGAACGGCTTCCGTCACATCTTCGGCAGTGATGATCACGCCGCCGACTTCGCCAGACACATGACGCCAGGGATGAACGGCCCAGCGTAGCCAATGGTCTGAGCCGTCTTCCTGGACCCAATGGTCCGCGTCGTTAACAACAACCTCGCCTTGCAATGCCCGCCGATGTACGGTTTTCCATCGCTCGGGAATATCTGGATGCACATCGTAGTGACAGAGCCCCACCAGCTCCTTGTACCCTCTTCCGTAGCACTCCACCCATCGCTGGCTGGCCGCCATGTAGCACATTCGGGTGTCGAACATCGCAACGGAGACCGGCGATTCCTCCACGAAGCGTCCCAGTTGCTCGACGGCAGCCTGCAAAGGATCGCGTGCGACGTGATTTAGCGACGCATTTGGCAAAGTCTTCCGTGCCTCCACGAGGTGAGTGTTGCCGGCGTTAAATGTGGACGGAGTTTCAAAATTGAAACGCCCGTTCCGAATTGGTGTCCGTCGAATTTTGGCTTCGAATCGTCCGATTCGACCGGCACCTTCAACATCTGCTTTCGAATGAGCGCGGACTTCCGAAGCCGTTAGGCCCCCCTTAGCATTGCGCGGGCCCGGACCGTTGACCGAAATTCAGGAGCAACAAGGAAGCAATTCCCCTTCCAAGGGAGAAGTAAGCCCGACGGCTCTGGAGAGTGGCGCAGCAGCTTGATGCTAAGATGACACCTGTGTACGCACAAAAATTCCACGTCGAAGTGATCGTTCACGGCAATCGAAAAGACTGTCCACTTGAGTGGCTGGATCAGTTCTGCATGCGGAACTTCACAAATTCCGCGGAGTACGACGACACACTGCCCATCGCCGACGGTCAAATCGAGGCCAGTTTCCGGTTGACTCCCGATCGATTTGCCGAAGGATTCGCCGCGTGGCTCACACAGCGCGGAAAAGGCGATGGCGCGCCGGTTGAAGTGAGGGTAACACCGGCATAGAGCTGTGTCCGGCGACTTCCAGATCAATCGTGCGGCGTGGTGGATTTGTGAGCGAGAGCCGCGCGAATTGCCGGCAGGGCTTTGCGCGTCGCAGATTCTCCGGCACGCACCAATTCGGGCGTCTTCGAGAAATCATCCCACACAAACGGTGTCACGTCGGGCTCAATGATCACATCCGCATGACGCCGCCATTCCAGGTCGGCGTGCTTCTGAATAATCGTGAACGAACGGCTCAGGACTTCCGTAAAGGTGCGCGGTTCGCCGACCGACGCGGCCTCTAGATACACGGCGATGATCAGGTCCGCTCCCAGAAGCAGCGTGCCTTCAATGGGTACCAGAGCGGTCAGGAAGCCGTCGACGAGCATGCGCCCTTCGAACTTCACCGGGACAAACAAGCCGGGATACGCGCACGATCCGCGGAGCGGTGATCCGATGGGGCCGCCACAATAGTAGACCGGCAGGCCCACATTAATGTCGGTGGTGGCGATGGCCAGCGGCGTCTTCAAATCTTCGAAGCGCTGCACCGAAGTAAAGCGAGCGAGGAAAGCCTCAAGGCGATGATTGGTGGCGAGTCCGAGCCAGGAGGGAGTCCAGCGGCCAAAGTCCGTGAACTTCGTTCCGCCCGCAATCTGCTCCATCTCTTCCAAAGAGGCGCCGGAGCAGTAGGCCGCGCCGATTAATGCGCCGACGCTGGTGCCCGCGACGCAGTCGATGGGAATTCCTTCGTCGCGCAGCACACGGAGCACGCCGATGTGCGCGATGCCTCGCGCAAAACCACCGGCGAGCGCCAAGCCAATCCGCGGCCGCTTCTTCGTGGTGGCGACGTCGGACGGGAGGTTGTGTTCCGAGGCCATAGTGCATCATATTCTAAGATGCGCGAGGGTTACCAAACGACCGTTTGACCGCGAAGGTGCCATTTTGTAACCTGTTCTTCCGTTCAAACTTGCTGCCGAAGGCTCGCGTATGACCCGCATACAGAAGACGGTTGTGCTGGGCGCTGGAACCATGGGTGCCCGGATTGCCGCACATTTCGCTAACGCCGGACTGCCCTGCTTGTTGCTTGATATCGTTCCGAAAGGAGCCGGCGCCACGGCGGTGGAACGAAACAAACTTGTTCTCGCGGGTATCGAAGCCGCCAAGAAATCGAAACCGGCGGCGTTTTTCACTCCTGCGCTGGCCTCCAGGATCGCGGTCGGGAATTTTGACGACGACTTGGCCCGCATCACCGATGCCGACTGGATTATTGAAGTCGTTGCGGAGAACCTGGAAATCAAGCGTGGCCTGCTGGCCAAGGTCGCGCAGTTTCGTAAGCCCGGATCGATCGTTACCACCAATACCTCCGGATTGCCGGTGCATTTGATCGCCGAAGGACTCCCGGAAGAGTTTCAGCAGCATTGGGCCGGGACGCACTTCTTCAATCCGCCGCGTTACATGAAGCTGGTCGAAGTGATTCCGGGACCGAAGACGTCGCCCGGCGTCCTGCACACCCTGGCGGATTTCTGCGATCGGCGGCTGGGCAAAGGCGTGGTCATCGCGAAAGACACGCCCAATTTCATTGCCAATCGCATCGGCACATTCTCCATGCTGAATGCCCTGCGCCTCATGGCATCGCTCGGGATGACCGTGGAAGAAGTGGACGCTTGTACCGGTCCCGCGGTGGGTTGGCCCAAGTCCGCGACGTTCCGCACCGCGGATATCGTCGGGCTCGACGTGCTGATGCACGTTGTCCGGAACATTTACGAAACCGCGCCACACGACGAATCGCGCGAGGCCTACAAGATTCCCTCGTTCGTGGAAGAGATGGCCAGGCGGAACTGGCTGGGTGACAAAACCGGACAGGGCTTCTACAAAAAGGTGAAGGGCGGCGAAGGCGAAAAGGAAATCCTGACGCTCGACATGGCCACCATGGAATACCGCGGGCGGCAGAAAGCGCGCTTCTCCTCCATCGAAGCCGGAAAGACGATTGACGACACTCGCGAACGGCTCCGTGCTTTGCTCGCGCCGTTGTTCGAAGGACAGAAGACCGACAAGGCGCAGCAGTTTATTTGGGGCGGCCTCTCGGAGATGTGTCTCTATGCCGGCCGTCGCATGCCGGAGATTTCCGATCACGTCGCGGATGTGGATCGCGCGATGCGCTGGGGATTTGCATGGGAACTCGGTCCCTTTGAGATTGTCGACGCGATTGGGCTGAAGACGTTTGCGGAGCAGATCAAGAAAGAAGGGCGTAGCCTACCGCCGATTTTCGAGAAGGCTCTCACAGCGGGGCGCAACGGCTTCTATGAATCGCAAAAGGGCGAGACTTCGGTCTTTGATTTGGCCTCCGGCGGCATGGAGAAAGTGCCGGAGCCAGCCGGCCTTCTGGTTTTGAAAAACCTGAAAGACGCCGGACGGGAGGTCGAGCGAAACACCGGCGCCAGCCTGATTGATCTGGGCGACGGTGTGGTTTGTTGCGAATTTCACTCCAAGATGAACGCGATTGGCGCCGATCTGATCGCCATGATTCACAAGGGGTTGAAGCGCCTGGAGACGGACTTCGACGCAATGGTGATTGCAAACCAGGCCACGAACTTTTCCGTCGGCGCGAACCTCATGTTGGTGCTTGTGGGTGCGCAAGAGCAGGAATGGGATGAACTGCACATGGCGGTGAAGCAGTTCCAGAATGTGAATCTGGCCATCAAGTATGCGCCGAAGCCGGTGGTGGCCGCTCCGCAGGGCATGGCCCTCGGCGGTGGGTGCGAGATCAGTCTCCACGCTGCGAGAATTCACTCGGCGGCGGAGGCCTATATCGGACTGGTGGAAGCTGGCGTGGGGCTGATCCCGGGCGGCGGCGGCACCAAAGAGATGCTGATCCGCGCGAACGAGAATGCCGCATCAGGGGATGACCTCGATTTGTTCCACACGCTCCGGCCGGTTTTCGAAAACATCGCCATGGCCAAAGTTGGCACCAGCGCGGAAGAATGCAAGGATCTCGGCTACTTGCGTCGTGCTGATTGCTATTCGATGAACCGCGATCGTCTCGTGGCGGATGCCAAGCAGACCGCTTTGGCTCTCTGGCGTTCCGGCTGGAAGCCGGCGGCGAGCTCCTGGCAAGAGGGCGCGCAGATCACGCAGGTCAAGGTACTCGGAGAAGGGTTTCTGGCGGCGGCGAAGATGGCCATCCATCTGATGGTCCGCGGTGGATACGCTTCGGATTATGACGCTCACGTGGCGCGCAAGCTGGCCAACATCCTGGCGGGCGGACCGCTCTCTGCGCCGCAGCTCGTGAGTGAACAGTATGTGTTAGACCTCGAGCGCGAGGCCTTCGTGTCCCTCTGCGGCGAGAAGAAAACCCAGGAACGCATCGCCTTCACGCTGAAAACCGGCAAGCCGTTGCGCAACTAGCGCGAATTCCTCCCGTCGCCATGCAATAAAATAGATAAAATCGTATTGGCTTTGCCTTGGGAATCGTCTATTCTCGTTGCCGGAGAAAGACCATGCAAAGGCTCTTGGCGCCACGCGAAGCCGCGAACATTCTCGGCATCAGCTATCCCACCCTCAAGCAGTGGATCTACCGCAAGAAAATCAAGACGGCGAAAACGCCCGGCGGGCATCATCGCGTGCCGGAATCCGAGATCGACCGGCTGATCCCGAAAAAGCTGGAGCGGGGCGCCATTGAGCTGCGCCGCGGCAATTTCCGCAAGATCAGTGGACGGAACCAGTTGATCGGACGGGTCATCGGCCTGAAATTCAGCGGCTTGCTGGCCCAGGTGACGCTGGCCATCGGTGAGCAGCACATCACCTCGATCATCACCGCGGACGCGGCGAAAGAGTTGCGCCTCAAGGTTGGAGACCGCGCCGCGGCTCTGGTGAAGTCCACGGAAGTGATGATCCTGCGCGTTTGACCTCCGCCGTCATGCGAATCGCATCCAAACTCGCCGCACTTTTGTCTTTGTTCGCCATAACGATGCCGGCCAAGGCGCAGACGCTGCGCGTGGCTGCGGCGGCGGATCTTCAGTACGCGATGCGCGATCTTGCCGCCCAGTTCGAGAAGCAATCCGGAATCAAAGTCGTCGCAAGTTACGGGTCCAGCGGAAATTTCCGCTCACAAATACAGAATGGCGCGCCGTTCGACGTGTTCTTCTCGGCGGACGCGGATTTCCCGAACCAATTGGTTTCTGGCGGCTTCGCCGATGCAGGCACGTTAACGGTGTACGCGCATGGGCACCTCGTGCTGTGGTCCTCGGCGGAAGAGCATCTGGATTTACCGCGCAGAGGATTCGAAACGCTGAACGACCCGCGCGTGAAGAAAATCGCGATTGCCAACGCGGACCTGGCCCCGTATGGCCGCGCAGCGGTGGCGGCGTTAAAGCAGGCCGGGTTGTACGACGCGGTGAAACCGAAACTGATCTTCGGCGAAAACATCTCCCAGGCAGCACAGTTTGCGCAGTCAAGGAGCGCCCAGGTAGGCATCCTGGCGCTTTCCCTGACCTTTGCGGACAGCATGAAGCATGGCGAGAAATGGGTACTGCCTGCAAATCTGTACCCCGTGATGGCACAGGCGGCGGTCGTTGTGCGCTCTTCAACCAACAAGAAAGCGGCGCAAGCCTTTCTGGATTTTGTGATGAGCCGCGAAGGGCAACAAATTCTGACGAATTACGGCTTGAGCCTCGATAGTACTGCGGCGAAACCATGAGCATGGAAGCCTTCATTCTTTCTCTGCGGCTGGCCGTCACCGTATCGGTGATGCTCCTTATTGTTTCGCTGCCGCTGGCGTACTGGCTCGCCTTCACGCGCTGGCGCGGCAAGTTCTTGCTGGAGTCGGTAGTTGCCCTGCCGCTGGTGTTGCCTCCCACCGTGCTTGGCTTCTATGCGCTCATCGCCATGGGGCCGCAGGGAGTGTTAGGCAAACTCTGGTCCGCGATGTTCGGTCGTCCACTGGCGTTTACCTTCGCCGGACTCGTGATCGCATCGCTGTTTTACAGCTTGCCGTTCGCTGTGCAGCCATTAGTCGCCAGTTTCGAATCGCTCGACCGCCGCTTGCTGGACGCCTCAGCAATTTTGGGCGCAAGCCGCTTGCGGTCGTTCCTGCGCATTGCCCTGCCGCTGGCCTGGCCCGGTGTCATCACCGCGTTGATTCTCAGTTTCGCCCACACCTTGGGTGAGTTCGGCGTGGTGTTGATGGTGGGAGGAAACCTTCCGGGGATCACCCGGACCATCTCGATTGATATTTACGACCGGACACAAGCGCTCGACTACGCCGGCGCGCACCAGACCGCATTGTTGCTCTTGTGCGTTTCCTTTGTCGTGCTCTCGATTGTGTACGGAATCAACCGGCGGGTTTGGTCGCCATGGCCGCACCGCTAAGCGCCGTCACTCTCTCCGTGGACATCCGGAAGCGGCTCTCCGCTTTCGAACTGCGCATTCAGCACGAGTTTGCGCCGGGCTTCACGGTGGTCTTCGGCCCATCCGGCGCGGGGAAATCGACGCTGCTGGATTGCATCGCGGGGCTGGCCAAACCCGATGCGGGGCGTATCGCGCTCGGAACCTCGCTATTCTTCGATGCAACGCAGAACATATCGCTGCCGCCCCAAAAGCGCCAGATCGGCTATCTCTTCCAATCCCTCGCCCTCTTCCCGCATCTATCCGTGATCGAAAACATTTCATACGGGCTGAACGCGATCCCCGAGGAGGAACGGAGGCAAAGGCTGGATCAGGTTCTGCAAGCCTTCCATATCGAGAAGCTGGGAGAGCGCAAACCGGCTGAACTCTCCGGTGGCGAAAAGCAGCGAGTCGCGCTGGCCCGCTCCCTGGTCACGCAGCCCAGAGTGTTGCTGCTCGATGAGCCGTTGACCGGTCTCGATGCCGGTTTGCGCCGCGCGATCCTGGAAGATCAGCGCGCCTGGAATGCGGAGCGGCGAATTCCCATTTTGTATGTCACGCACAATCGCGATGAGGTGGACGCAATCGGGGAACAGCTCATCACCATGGAAAGCGGGCGGCTCGGCAAGAGTGGCGCGCCGCGCAGCGTGCTGGATGCGCCGCAAACCGTGGCATTGGCGCAAGCGGCCGGATTCGAGAACCTCCTCGAAGCGCGGGTCCAAGCCATCCGCCAGGCCGATGGCGTGATGCGTGTGGTGTTGCAAGACGGCGGGACAGAGCTGGAGGTTCCCTTAGGATCTGCCCAACCGGGTGACCGGGTGAAGCTGGCCATTCGCGCAGGCGACATTCTCCTGGCGGTCGAAGAGCCGCGCGGGCTGAGCGCTCGCAATGTCGTTAAAGGAAGCGTCGAATCCATCGAAGCGCGTGGCGCGCTCGAAGTGCTCCGGGTCAAGGCGGGAGCCACATTCCTGGTTCACGTGACGCCGGGAGCATTACGCAGCTTGCAACTCGAAGTTGGCAAACCGGTGTGGCTTGTCGTCAAGACGCACTCGTGCCACTTGGTTACTCCGCAGTGATCACGATGGCGCTGCAGGGCTTGCTTCCGGCGCGCGAATAGCCGTGCGCCAGTTGCGAATCGAAATACAGCGAGTCTCCCGCCTCGAGGATTTCGTTGTCCGCTCCAATCTTCAGGCTCAATTTCCCTTTCACAACATAGATGAACTCGACGCCCGGGTGTTGGTGCACGCGAACCTTCTCCGGCGGCACCGTGTGAAATTCCGCATAGTAAGCGTTGAACTTGCGGTCCGTGGCGAGGAAGTCGAGCGACTCGAAATCGAAGGCAAGCGGCGAAACTTCCGCTGCTTCGGGGAAACGCAGCCGATCTTTCTTCCGGACCAGGGCGAAGATGTGTTTACTGCGCTCGTCACTGAAGAAATGGTCAAGCCCAACGCTGAACACCAGAGCAATGCGCGAAAGCGTGGGAAGTGTCGGGTAAAGCTTGCCGTGTTCGAGCTTCGACAGCAGTGCGGGAGAAAGGCCGGTGTGGCGGCTCAGTTCCACGAGGCCCATCTTGCGGCGGAGCCGCAGTTGCTTCAGTTTGTCCCCGACATGGTATTTGTCCAGCGTTTCCTTCAGGTGGGGAGCGACCATACTGTTCGTCCTTTTCTTGCTCGGCGGCGGAACGGCTGATTTTGAGCCGAGAATAGCAGAAATATTTCCCGCCCGGAAACGCGGTCTGTTTCCTCTGCTAGTATGGGACCATCTCCCGCGAGGCATCCGTGACCGAGAAGAAGCGCACGCGCAAGACTCAGCCCAACCCGATTCGGCCGCGCACGGTGTCGGGCGCCGCGAAACAGAAGAAGCCCGCGACCCGCCTGGAAGAGGTGCTGCACAGCGCCGCCAATATTTTTTTCGCCAAGGGTTTTCATGCGACCAGCATCGAAGACGTGGCCCGCGATGTCGGCATGCTCAAGGGTTCGCTCTACTACTACATCAAATCAAAAGAGGACTTGCTCTTCCGCTTGCTGATGGCCGGGATTGAGGATGGCGACGCCTTCATCGCCCAGCAGATTGACGTGAACGGCGATCCCGCGGCCCAGCTGCAGCAGGCCATTCGCGCCCAGATTGACTACATTGTGCAAAATCGCGTGCCTTTCGGCCTGTTCCTTCACGAATTCGATTCCCTCTCGGGCAAGCGCCAGCACAAGCTCATCTCCGTCATGTCGCGTTACAACTCCCGGTTTGTCGATCTCGTGCGGCGCGGCCAGCAACAGGGCAAGCTCGTGGACGGCGAGCCGTGGATCATCGTCAACGGCATTTTAGGCATGTGCAACTGGCTGTACCGTTGGTACGACCCGGATCACGAAGCGGATCCCGAGCGCATCAAGGATATTTTCGTAAAGATCATCTTCGACGGCATTCGCAAGATTTAGCTCCGCCAAATTGGCTCCCCGTGACGCGCGGGGTTGCGGAATCCCCGTGGCTCGGGAACAATCTATAGGTAACCTCAAACCCGCAGTATCGAGCACTCCATGAAGCAGAAAATTGTAGACACGCTGGACGCAGCGGTAGCGGACATCCCCGACGGCGCGCGAATCATGTTTGGCGGATTCGGCGGCGCCGGTTTTCCGAACAATCTGATTCAGGCGCTAGCCCGCAAAGGAACCAGAGACATCACCGCAATCAGCAACAACTGCGGCACGCGCGATGGCGAGCTGGGCATCATGTTCAAGAACGGATTGATCAAGCATGTGATCTGCTCGTTCCCCGGTCCCCATGCGAATCATTTTCAGGAGCGTTTTGCCAGGGGGGAAGTGACCTGCGAACTCGTGCCCCAGGGAATTCTCTGCGAGCGCATGCGCGCCGCCGCCGCTGGCCTGCTGGGCTTCTATACGGCGGTTGGCGTCGGCACCGAAGTAGCCAACGGAAAAGAAGAGCGCGTGATCGACGGCAAGCGCGCCATCCTCGAAAAGCCGATTCACGCGCAGTACGCACTGATTAAGGCGCACAAGGCCGATGCTCTGGGCAATCTGACCTATCGTCTGGCCGCGCGGAATTTCAATCCCATCATGGCCCAGGCGGCCGATTTCACAATTGTGGAAGCCGACGAGATTGTGCCGGTCGGTTCGATTGATCCCGAGAACGTGATTACGCCGGCGATCTTTGTGCACCGCATCGTCCAGGCGAAGGGGCTACGTTATGCCGGATGACCGGCCTGCCAAAATCCTTTTCGTGTCATCCCGAGCGGAGCGAGGGATCTGCTTTTTGTGTCGCCTCGCGAGAAAGCGGATTCCTCGGACACAACGCGTCCTCGGAATGACAGATTTGAGCGGGTCCGCTGCCTGCGGTGAAATGAGGGAGAGCTATGACCGATAAACCCAGATTGACCCGCGAACAAATTGCGCAGCGTGCCGCCCAGGAATTGACCGACGGCGCCTATGTGAATCTCGGTTGGGGAATCCCCAATCTGATTTCCGATTACCTGCCCAAGGGAATCGCGGTTCACTTCCACAGTGAGAACGGAATTCTGGGCATGGGGCCGCGCGCCAAGCCGGGCGAGGAAGACTTCGACCAGGTCGACGCCATGAAAGTGCCGGTAACCCTGATGCCCGGCGCATCTTTCTTCAATCAGGCGGACGCGCATCTGATGACCCGCGGTGGGCACCTCGATATGGCCGTGCTGGGCGGTTTCCAGGTGTCGGAGAAGGGCGACCTCGCGAACTGGAAGATCCCTGGTTCGAAGGGGAGTGGCGGAATCGGCGGTGCCATGGACATCGCCTCTGGCGCCAAGAAGCTCATTGTCTGCATGGAACACACCACCAAAGATGGCGCGCCGAAAATCGTGAAGCAGTGCACCTATCCGCTGACTGGAATTGAATGTACGGACACGATCGTCACCGATCTCGCCGTGATTGACGTGAAGCCCGAAGGACTATTCCTCCGGGAGGTCGCGCCCGGGTGGACAGCAGAAGAAGTCCAGGCGCAGACCGGAGCCAAGCTCCATGCGCCGAATAGCGTTCCACAGATGAAACTCTGACGCCGTCAGTTCTCATTTAACATGATATATTGTTAAGTTATAATACTGATAGGTACATGTGCCGTCGGCCGGTACAGTCAGTCCCCGGGCTGCTTTTCCTAACTCTTTTCTTTTCCGCACATGCAAGATATGCCGCCGCAAGTCCTTTCGATTCTGCACTTGCGCAAGAGTATCAAAACAAACGGCATATAACCTCTTTGCCTCCCGCACTTACGCGGCACGGATTCGCTAACTCTCCTGGATTGTGCACTTGCGCGTTTTTCGTGATTTACATCCGCGCGGCGGCGCGCGCGGCGATTTTGCCACCAGGTTGATGTAGGACCACCACAAGGCTGTCCGTCACCGGGACGCCTTCGCTCGGCACGTCGAACTCAAAATACCATTCAAACATTTCGGGTAAATCCGCCACCGCGGGATCAACGCGGTCCGGCAGGATGCGGTGCGTTTCGAAATGACCCGCTACCACGTCCGACGCCGGCCGCAGCTTCAGTCCGCGCTTCCAATAAAAACTCAGCCGCAATGTGCTGACCATGGCCCGGGTCAGAAAGACGCGTGTGCCTGCCTGCTTGAGGGAATAGTCGCACGGCGTGTCGTACAAAACGAAGCTGACATGGAGTTTGTCGGGGAACTCCGTCACAATCTCGTGCCCGCGGTGGAAAATGGTCCCGGACTTGGAGTCCTCCCGGCGAAGATTGTCGAAGAAACTGGGCGCCGTCACCCGGCCGCTCAGACGAAAGCAGGGAGCCGTGCCGATCGCTCCGTCGGTGATGATCAGCAGCCCGCCGTCGTAATTCCAGGTGGAATGCTGAGGAACCGGGGCGGTCAGGGAGAGGGGGGCGATGGCAAGGGGCACGGCCAAGAGCACGGCGGCAAACGCGAGAGTGAATGGCCGGCGATGCATAGAGTCTCCAGCAGCCAAATTCTACCTCTCGGAGCTCCTGTCCCAAAAGGGGGCGAGTACCATCAGTTTGCATGGATGAGGAATTGGAATTGGCCGACGGCGCAAAGCTGTTTGCCGGGGCCTTGCGGTTCGCAGACGGCTTTCCCCGCACGCAGATCGGCGAAGGCGGTGACTAGGGCGGGGAGGACGGAGGGGGGAGCCACCGGGATATTATGCGCGCCGATCACCACCTTAACCTGGGGCGCTAAAGCGGCCAGGCGGGCAATCGACTTCGCGTAAGCGTCGAGGTCGGTCTCGGGCCGATAAAGCCAAATCGGCGCCGGATAGTAGGTGTCCCCGGTGAAAAGGAGGCCATTGGCGCGGTCAAACAGGGTAATTGCGTCGGGTGTATGGCCGGGTGTGGAGAGAATTTCGATGGAACGGCCGCCCAAATTGATCATTTCTCCGTCGTGGATGTACTTGGAAATGTGCCAGGGCTTGGTGCGGTAGGCCTTGGGATCGAAACCCCTGGGGAGTTCGCCGCAGATTTCGCCGGGTGCGATTTCGGCTTGCGCGTCCTCCACGGAACCTTTGGCGTTCTGCCGGGAAAAGTCCGTGTCCATCGAGTAGATGGTCTCGAATTGCCAGTTGCCGCCGACGTGGTCGTCATGGGTGTGCGAATTGAGAATGATGATGGGCAACTTGGCGAGCCCACTGACGAGTTCGTGGACGTCGCTGATGCCCATGCCCGTGTCGAGGAGGATGGCCTTCTGCGAGCCAAGGATCAGGTAGCCGATGGTTTCCTCGGACTGGTGCGGCTCGTAAATCGCGAACGTACTCGGCGCGACCTTATACACCTCGAACCACGCATCGGAGACTCTCACGCGTTCGAGCGCTCTGTATTCCGGCCGCGGAAGCGCCCTGCACCACTCGGGGATTGCTGGCTGTTGCGCAGTAAGACTTGCGACGGAGGTACAAGCGGCGCAGAGAGAAATGTACGTTGCGAATCTTGCTGAGAATCTCATTTGGTTCCGCCCAACAGACGCGAATATCACACCAGCTCGATGCACTAAAGAAAGTTCGTTCGGCGATTCTCCTGCTCTATCTCTAGGGCTTCATCGGAAAGCGCAAGCAGATTCGCGCGAAGTTGACCGCTGGCATCATCGGTCTACGGGTGGGTCATGTCTTCGGGCTTGACCAGCGCGTCGAATTCTTCGGGAGTAAGGTGGCCGAGTTGCATAGCCGCTTCGCGAAGGCTGATGTGCTGTTGATGTGCGGTCTTGGCGACCTTGGCGGCGTTGTCGTAACCAATGCGCGGAGCGAGCGCGGTGACCAGCATGAGCGAGTGGTGCAGGTAGTGATCGATCTTCTTCTGATCGAGCTCAATGCCCACCACACAATGCTCGACGAAGCTGTTGATCGAGTCAGCGAGCAGTTCAATGGAGTGCAGATAGTTGAAGATCATCACCGGCTTGTAGACGTTGAGCTCGAAATTGCCCTGCGAGCCGGCAAAGCCGATAGCAGTGTCGTTGCCCATCACTTGCACGGCAACCATCGTGACCGCCTCGCACTGCGTGGGGTTCACCTTGCCGGGCATGATCGAAGAGCCGGGCTCGTTTTCCGGGATGACCAGTTCACCCAGGCCGCAGCGCGGGCCGGAAGCCAGCCAGCGAATATCATTGGCAATCTTCATCAGCGAAGCCGCCAGAGTTTTCAGCGCGCCACTGGCGAAGACGATTTCATCGTGTGCGGAAAGGCTGGCAAATTTGTTCGGGTGCGACCGGAACGGTAGGCCCGTCAGATCGGCGATTTTCTTCGCGGCCCGTTCGGCGAATTCAGGATGCGCGTTCAACCCGGTGCCAACCGCCGTGCCGCCAATCGCCAGATCGAGTAGCCCATCCAGAGCCACGGCGATGCGCGTCCCATCGCGGTCCAGCAGGCTGACCCAGCCGGAAAACTCCTGACCCACGGTGAGCGGCGTGGCGTCTTGCAAGTGCGTGCGGCCGATCTTCACCACACCAGCGAACGCTTTGGCTTTGGCGTCGAGCGCGTCGCGCAACTTCTTCACCGCAGGCAGCAGGCGGCGCGAAGTCTCCGTGGCGGCGGCGATATGCATTGCCGCGGGAAACGTGTCGTTCGAAGACTGCGACATATTCACATCGTCGTTCGGGTGAATGGGCTTCTTGGTGCCCATCTCGCCTCCGGCAATCTGAATCGCGCGATTCGAAATCACTTCGTTGACGTTCATGTTCGTTTGCGTGCCGCTTCCGGTCTGCCAGATGCGCAGTGGGAAATGTTCGTGAAGTTTCCCGGAGATGACCTCGTCGGCGGCCTGGATGATCAAGTTGCACTTTTCTTCAGAGAGCTTGCCAAGGTCGCGATTCACCAGCGCGGCGGCCTTCTTTAGGATGCCGAAAGAGCGGATCAATTCGGGCGGCATGGTGTCTTTACCGATGGCGAAATGGATCAGGGAGCGGGCAGTCTGCGCGCCGTAATAGCGGTCCACTGGGACTTCGATTTTCCCCATGCTGTCGGATTCGCTGCGGGTGGGAACGGACTTCGCGAATTGTGTGGCTTCACTCATGACGGTCTCCTGAGGAGCGATGAGTCTAGTTTAGCAGGGAAGCGGCAAGCGGGAGACGGAGAGTGGGTGGAGGAGCGTAGCGCCAGCGCGTTCGAAAACACCAGCGGATGTGACTGGCGGCACGCGACTCGACCGCAGAAGGAGATTATAGTGACGCGCAACTTTGCGGCGGAGGAAACGTGGACAACAAGACGAGCTATGCGAATACTGCGGATGCAATCTTTTCGCGCCGATTGCTGTGTCTGGACGTGTACCGCGGATTGATGGTGGCGGGGATGATCCTTGTGGACAATCCCGGAAGCGACGAACACGCCTACTGGCCGATCATGCATTGCAAGTGGAATGGCTGGACACCAGCGGATTTCATCTTTCCGTCTTTTCTGTTTTTGGTGGGCATCTCGATGGTCTATTCGTTCGCGGCGAGAACGGAACGCGGCGAGACCAAGAAACAAATCTTGTGGCACGCGTTTAAGAGGGCGTTGATCCTCATCGCGATCGGATTACTGGTGAACGCGTCGCCCATCGTCGGTTTGGACTTCCACACATGGAGATTCGAAGGAGTGACGCAACGAATTGGGCTTTGTTACTTCTTCGCCGCGATCCTGGAACTTTGGACCGGACGGCGCGGGCAATGGCTGGCGCTGGCCGCGTGTTTGGTGGGGTATTGGGCGATATTGAGATTTGTGCCGGTACCGGGTGCAGGCGTGCCGGGGAGGGACATTCCCTTCATGGATCAAGTGCAGAATCTTCCGGCGTGGCTGGACAGGAAACTGTTCATGGGGCACTTGTACGACGGGACCCGCGATCCTGAAGGCATCATTCACACCATTCCCGCGATAGGAACCACCATGATCGGAGTGCTCACGGGCCACTGGCTAAAGAGCCAGAAGAACCAGCGGAGATTGCTCGGCGGAATGGTGCTGTGTGGTGTTCTCGGGATGCTCGCGGGCCAACTTTGGAATCGATGGTTTCCAATCAACAAGAATCTATGGACAAGTTCGTTCGTGCTGTTCAGCGGAGGATTTGCGCTGCTGTTTCTTTCGTTGCTGTATTGGCTGACCGAGGTGAAGAGATGGCGCGGGAGTTGGGCGATGCCGATCCTGGTGTTCGGAATGAACGCGATTGCCGGGTTTGTGGCGGACTCGTTGATTTATGGTCCCGGATACACGTTCATGGCAACCGGTCCTAACGGAACGAAGATGAATTGGCACGAGGCCGCGCAGGCCTACCTGGAGGCTTCGGGATTAAGCACAGCGAACGCCTCGCTGGTGTATTCGTTGGGAGCGGTAGGGATTTGCTGGCTGATCTTGTTACCGTTGTGGCGAAAAAAGATCTTCCTCAAAGTCTGAAGCAACAAGCCAAAAACAAGCCTCTATCCCGACCTTTGACCAGGCGACGGTTGAAAACGGGCGGTTATTACTAAGTTCAGCACACCCTTTGTGCGCGATTCTTGCCGAGGGAGTGTCTGCGGGGCAAGCTAAGCTTGCAGGTTCCAGTACTTCTATGCCGCGACGGGTGGGTCCCGTCTCGACGTCGTATCCAGGCCAACGGAGCTCGCGAAATCCAGTCGTAAGATGGCGCCGCGCCCAGGGAACGAGGAATAGAAGGATAGGCGTCCTGCCAGGACGGAGGATCCAAGCGGATCGCGCGTCCCGAGCGTGGAGAATGAAGAGGATGACCATGATCCCCAGCCGAAAAGCGATATTCGCGCTCCTGACAGCAGGAGTCGCAGTTGTGATGGCCGCGTGCAGCGGCGTGAAGGGAACCACCACCGGGGGTGGTGGCGGAGGCACCGGAACGGGTTCGTACACGATTGGCGGAAGCGTGTCGAACCTCGTGGGTACGGGCTTGGTGCTGGTTGACAACTCGACGGATTCGCTCACCGTAACGTCGAACAGTGGGGCGAACGTCAATTTCACATTTAATACCAAAGTGAGCAGCGGCGGCACCTACAGCGTCGCCGTGCAGACGCAACCCTCGAACCCCGCGCAAACTTGCACCGTGACCGGCGGGTCAGGAACGGTTTCCACGGCAAATGTCACGACCGTGAGTGTGGCGTGCACCACAAATGCCGTGACCGCCATGATCGGGGGAACGCTGAGCGGTCTGCAGCCGAACACTCAAGTCATCCTGCAGGACAACGGCGGCGACAGCTTGACGCTCAAAGCGAATGGCAGTTTTACGTTCAAGACTCCGGTGACGGGGCCGACGGACGCGTACAACGTGACGGTGCTGACGCAGCCCACGAATCCGCTGCAAATCTGCACAGTGACGAACGGCAGCGGCACGGCGTCGGCGGATGTGACTAATGTCGCGGTGAGCTGTGTGTTGGCGTACACCATCGGCGGCAATGTCAACGGCGTGGTGGGAACGGGATTGATCCTGTCGAACACCGGCGGCGAACAACTCACAATCACCGGCAACGGCGCCTTCGTCTTCAAGTCTCCCGTGCCAACCGGATTTGCCTATTCGGTCAGCATTTTCCAGCAGCCCACCAATCCGACGCAAACCTGCGCGCTTCAGCCAGGAACCGCAAGTGGCACTGCCACGGCCAACGTGACCAGCGTGGTCGTGAATTGCCAGGCGGTGACGTTCAGCGTGGGTGGCAACGTCGTCGGCCTCCAGGGGATCGCACCAACCAACGGACCGCTCACGGACAGCAGCTTCGCCATCCAAAACAACCTGGGCGACACGACGTATGTCACGCAAAACGGGCCGTTCACCTTCCCGACGCCCGAAGCGCTCAACGCAAACTACAACATTTCGGTATTCACAGATCCATCCACTCAGTGGCAAGGCTGCACCATTTGGAACTTCCACGGAGTAGTTACCACAAACGTGAACAGCATCGTGGTGGATTGCGCTCATAACGACTGGACGTGGACCGACGGCACCAAGTCAGCGGCATTCGACACCAAGCCTCAGTACGGTTCGTTTCCGACCGCCAAGCCCAGTACGATTCCGGATCCCTTCACGAACACGCCGGGCCACAGACAGGGTGGTGCGGGATGGACCGACAAGAACGGCAACCTGTGGCTCTTCGGTGGGTTAGGTTTTGAGTTGTCGGGAAATCCCGGTCCGGCCCTGGACGCGGCGCCCATGAACGACATGTGGGTCTGCGAAATGATCGGCGGGGACTTCTGCCAGTGGCAATTGGTGGGCGGCTACAACACGACCTGGGGAGCAGGCATCATCAATTGGGCCCAGAACGAGTTCCAGCCAGGATTCTTTACCAACGTTGGAAATGCTGCGGAGGTTCCGACGCCGCTACCACCCTCACGATGGGGCGCGGCCACCTGGACGGATGCCAGCGGTGCCTTCTGGTTGTTCGGCGGAAATGACGGTGGCCAGTTGTTGAATGACCTCTGGAGCTACGATCCGAGCGCTGCCCTTTCTGGTGGAGTAACGCTAAATACCGGGCAATGGACGTATCAGAGTGGAGCGGCTCAGGAGTCCGTAAATCAACCCGGCGTGTATACCGGAACGCCCTACCCAGGCGCCCGCGTCAGCGCGGTGGTCTTTAAGGATAATTCCGGTAACGTCTGGCTGTTTGGCGGCTACGGATACGACAAAAACGCGACCGTAGGCTTCTTGAATGACCTCTGGAAGTTCAATGGCACCACTTGGACTTTCGTATCTGGCAGCCAAACCGCGAATCCGGTTGGCGTCTATGGCACGCAAGGAACCGCGGCGAGCGCGAACTTCCCGGGTGGCCGGCACGAAGCTGCTGGCTGGGCGGACGCTTCAGGAAACCTGTACGTGTTCGGCGGAGAAGGATATGACTCGGCCGGCGCCGTCACGGGAATCCTGAACGATCTGTGGATGTACAGCATCGCTAACAATCAATGGACCTGGGTCGCCGGCTCCAACCTGGCAAATCAGACCGGTTCGTATGAACTGCAGCCGATGATCGGTCCTATCTCCACGAATGGCGCAGCCGGCACGTGCGGCCTTGTGCCCGGCACCTCACTCTGCCCACCGGTTTCGACGACCGGCGCGCAACCCGGTTCGCGTTGGGGCTCTTCGTATTGGACCGACGCCGGAGGGAACTTCTGGCTCTACGGTGGATGGGGCTTGGATTCCACCGGAACCAATGGAAACGGCGCGCTCAACGATCTCTGGGTGTACACGCCCAGCACCACCGCGGGACAACCCGGCACCTGGGTTTGGGTGAAGGGTTCGCCGACCGGCAACGCCAACGGCATCTATGGCGACGAGCGCTGGGACTTCTTGACCTACAACATCTGGACGCCCGGTGGCCGCGCCAAAGCGATGCACTGGCTCGACAAGAACGGACAGTTCTGGGTGTTCGGCGGTCAGGGCTTCGACGCCACCAGCGCCTCCGGCAACGGCTACCTCAACGATATGTGGCGGTACCTGCCATATCCGAACTGAGAACCATATCAGCAGCGAAGAGTAATACTGGCCGGGGATTCGCGAAGAATCCCCGGTTTTTTTTGGGCTCCGGATGCCCCGAGTGCTGCTCCGCGACTCTCTGCTTGACGTTGCCGCTTCTGGCGCTTTGCAGAGTCCAGACCATCCCTGCCAAGTGGCTTACGGTATAATGAATCGCTGGGGGAAATCGGGCTCAAGATGGCCGGAAGATCGAAGGGAAAGGCGTCAACAGGGACGTTGCGGCGTAGACGGCTGCGCTTTTACCGGACACGCGCCCGGGAACTGTGGAGCATCGGCAAGGCGCTGGTGTCGACGAAGCATCCTTTCCTGGTACACATCATCCCGATGCGGCGGTGCAACCTGGCTTGCACCTATTGCAACGAGTTCGACGATAACTCGAAGCCGGTGCCGCTCGAAGAGGTCAAGAACCGGCTGGACACCCTGGCCGACATGGGCACGTCGATCATCACCATCAGTGGCGGCGAGCCATTGATGCATCCGGATCTGGACGAGATTATCCGGCACATCCGCAAGCGCGGAATGATCGCGGGGTTGATCACCAACGGATTTTTCCTGAACCGGGAACGGATCGAGCGGCTGAACGAAGCCGGGCTCGAGCATTTGCAGATCAGCATCGACAACGTGACCCCCGATGAAGTCTCGAAGAAGAGCTTGAAATCGCTGGATGGCCGGCTGGAAATGCTCTCCGAATGGGCCGTCTTCCAGGTGAACATCAACTCTGTGTTGGGCAGCGGCGTAAAGGATTCCGAAGACGCCCTGACCATTGCGCACCGTGCTCTGGAACTGGGATTCACCAGCACCGTCGGGATCATTCACGACCACGACGGCCAGTTGAAGCCGCTCGTGCAGCGCGACCAGGCCATTTTCGAAGAGATCATGACCCTTGGGAAGCGGTCGTTCTCGCGTTTCAACGAGTTCCAGCATAACGTTGCAAAGGGACGCGAGCACGACTGGAAATGCCGCGCCGGTTCCCGCTATCTGTATATCTGCGAGGATGGCTTGGTGCATTGGTGCTCGCAGCAACGCGGGTATCCAGGCATTCCCCTCGCCAACTACACAGCGGAGATGCGGCACCGGGAGTTCCTGACGCACAAGGGGTGCGCACCGCGCTGCACGGTGAGTTGCGTGCAGCAGGTTGGAATCCTGGATAACTGGCGCGCGCCACAGACCCTGCAGCCGGTTGAAGTACCGAAGCCCGAACTCGTCCAAATCGCCAAGCAAGGCTAACCATTCGCTTCCCATGTACCGTTGCGGCCATCCGCCGAATTGGGCAGCATTGCGCCTGAGGAACGCCGCGAACCCACCAATGTTGACGGTGGGCCGGACATTGCAAAAAATGGGAACATGCCCTCGCCCGCGATCGAGATTGAGAGACTGTCCAAAGAGTATCCGCACGGCTTCCTGAACCTGAAAAAGCGTAAATCGCTGGAAGATTTGACGATGCGGGTGGAAGCCGGGGAGATTTTCGGCTTTCTCGGGCCGAACGGAGCCGGTAAATCCACCACCATCAAGCTGCTGATGCGGCTGATCTTTCCCACGTCGGGGACCGCGCGGATCCTCGGCAAATCCATCGAAGATGTTTCGATGCACCAGAACATCGGGTACCTGCCGGAGCAGCCGTATTTCTACGATTACCTGACAGCGACGGAGGTGCTCGACTACTTCGCGCGGTTTCACAACCTGACTACCGCAGACCGGCGGGAGCGTGTGCAGAAGCTGCTGAAGAAAGTTGGGCTGGAGACCGCGAAGAAGATCCAACTGCGCAAATACTCGAAGGGAATGTTGCAGCGCGTGGGACTGGCGCAGACGATTTTGCACGATCCGCAGGTGGTGGTCCTCGATGAACCGATGTCTGGTCTCGATCCCCTCGGGCGCCGCGAGGTGCGCGACATCATCCTGGAACTCAAGAAGCAGGGGCGAACCGTTTTGTTCTCGACGCACATTCTTTCAGATGCGGAGATGCTGTGCGACCGCGTTGGCGTCATCGTCGGGGGAAAGCTGCGGGGCGTCGGCACGCCGGGAGAAATGGTGGGCATTCAGTCGCAAGGGATGGAGATTCTGTTTGAGCTGGAGAACGCGGCGCAGAGGTTCCCGCTGCTGGAGAAGGCCACCAAGACGGGCGAACGCTACCGCGTGGAGTCATCGGAGTCGGAACTGTATGCGCATCTGAATGAGCTGAAAGCCGCACAAGCGCGAATCCTCTCCGTGGCTCAGATCCGGCCGACCCTCGAAGAGTTCTTCATGAATCTGGTCGATGCGGACCGAGCGCAGGCAAATGCCGTCGAGGTCAGCGGGCGATGAGAAACGTGTGGGTGGTGGCGACGAACACGTTTCGGGAGGCGGTGCGCGACCGGGTCCTGTACAACCTGGTTTTCTTCGCGTTGCTGATGATGGGGGCGGCGATCCTTGTCGGGCAAATTTCCATCGGCATTGAGAGAAGCGTGATCATCAGTCTCGGGTTGACGGCGATTTCGGTGATCGGGCTTTTTATCGCCGTATTCATCGGCGTGGGACTGGTGTCGAAGGAGATGGACAAGCGGACACTGTACGCGTTGCTGGCCAAGCCGGTGGAGCGCTGGCAGTTTCTGATCGGGAAATTCGCGGGCCTGGCGATGACGCTGGCGGTGAACACCGCGGCAATGACGATTGGGCTGTATCTCGCGCTGTGGACCGTGGAGCACCCTCTGGTGGGCAGCGATTGGCAATTGCTGCCGGCGGTCTACCTGATTCTTCTGAAACTCGTGTTGATTGTCGCCCTGGCGATGCTGTTTTCGTGCTTTACGTCGCCATTCCTGGCAATCCTGTTCACCGTGGGGATCTACGTTGCGGGGCTGTTTGCCGGAGAATTGCGTACCATGCAGGCCGTAAATCTCAGCCCATCGACGATGAGGGGATTTCGCGCGATTTCTTACCTGCTGCCGAATTTTGAGAACTTCAATGTCATGGGCGTGGTGGCGCACGGCCGGCCCGTTCCGCTTGCCTTGGTCTGGCAGAGCACGCTGTACGCGATTGTGTATGGAGCGATGGTGTTGGCCGGCGCGTCGCTCATTTTTGCTCGGCGGAACCTGAAATGAAGGCTGGCACACTCGCCCGCATGGTTTTCGTCGCAGCGCTGGTGCTGGGATTTGCGGGCATCTGGCGGCTGCAGAAACACATTGACCTGCAACAGCAGACGGCCACGGTCGAGGCGGACAACCTCACCCTTCGTTCCCCTCGCATCCTGAAGAGCATGAGTCTGGAATATGCGCCTTTGGTGGCGGCGATTTATTGGACCCGCGTGGTTCAGTATTACGGCGAGAAGCACCGGCTGCATCAAGCCAACCTGGGTCTGCTGTGGCCGCTGCTGGATATAGCCACGACACTCGATCCGCAGATTCTGCCGGCTTACCGCTTCGGCTCCGTGTTTCTGGGCGAGAAGCCACCTGGCGGCGCGGGACGGCCGGACCAGGCCATTGCGCTGTTGAATCGCGGCATTCAGGCAAATCCGGACGAGTGGCGGCTCTATCAGGACTTGGGAAATTTGTATTACTTCGACCTCCACGATTATCCCAAAGCGTCGGCGGCCTTCGAGGAAGGAAGCAAAAACCCGAAAGCCCTCATTTGGATGAAAGTGATGGCCGCAAAGATCGCGGCCGAAGGCGAGTCTCTGGAAACCTCCTACTTCTTATGGAAGCAGGTGTACGACACGACGACAGATCCTTCCATCAAACAAAATGCGGAGGATCATCTGCTGCTGATGCAAGCCGAACTGGAAATGAGAGCCATCAACCAGGCCGCTGACCAATTCGAGAAACAATCCGGCCACCGTGCCGCCCGCATCGGCGAACTGGTGGAGGCTGGCTTGCTGAAGAGTATCCCAAAGGATCCTGCTGGCTATCCGTTTGTGCTCGGCGAAGGCGGCAAAGCGGAGTACAACCTCGACAGTCCGTTGCTGGAAAAAAATCTGCTGATGAACCGATGACGTCTGAAGCTAGTCTGTCAGACAGAGCAAGGTCATCTTTGGGTCGACGAGGAGTCTGTGCGCTTCGGCCGGCGAAGTGAAAGTAAAACTGGTTTCCTCTCCCGTTGCCATGACCGTCCCAAGATAAGTGTTGCGATTACCGGAGCCGGCCACATAGAGGGGGACCGGCGCGATAAATGAGTGTGGCACGTCGTACTGATACAGCTTACCGCGAATCTGGAAGCCTTTGTCCGTTCGGCGTGAAGTGAACTCGACCTTGTAGCGCGGTATCCCGGTTCCCTTAACGTACTGCTGAAAAAACCATTCCATCGAATGGCCGCCTTCGAGAGCCATCCGCGGAGTCATCACGGCTTCGACCTCCTTCTGAAGTTGGTCCGTGGATAGCGGCTTCTGCGCGTATTTTGCCACCAGAGTGTGCAGCAATTTGACGAAACGCGCGTCGGGGTCCTTGGAATTGGGCTCGCGCAGCATCTCATGAAGCATATGGAAGATCCACGCGCCCTTGGCGTACGCGACGATATCGTAGGCATCCGGCGACTTCGAGGACGCCAGACGGGCGCCCATCACCACAGGCCCTTGCTCCGCCGCCACGACCTCCGTATCCGGATTCTTGGTGGTGAGCCGTTTGCGGTACCGGTTCAGCCAGGTCGTCATCGCATGATTCGAGTTCTTCTGCGAGTCCACAAACAGCACCGCGAGATACACGGCAAGGCCTTCGTTAATCCACTGATCGCGATAACTCGACCAGCCCACGACGTTGCCCCACCATTGATGCGCGACTTCGTGGACTGGAACAATATCCGTGAACGCTTCCTGCACCGTCGTGTTCAAGCCCACGCGCTCCTGTGCTTCCGGCGGCAGGTACGAATAAGTCGAAAGATACAGGAGCCCGGGCCAACCTTGACCAAAACCGCCCGGTATCTGCGAGACCGCCAGCTTCTGGAAGGGAAACGGACCGCTGTACTTCTCGTAATAGCTGATCGACGAATCGACTTCACGGGCCAGCGATTTGAGTGCGTCGGTGGGACTCGGCGCAATCGGCGGCACGGAGATCACGCCCAGCGGGAGAGGCGGCCGCTCCGCCGAAGGAGAGACCTGGCGGACATCGACGTTGGAAAGCCTGGACATCAGACGCGAGACGATAGCCTCTTCGAGTTGCTTGTTCGCGTAGACTTCCACGGTACGGTTGCCCGATGAAATCGACGCGACTGCATACTCGCCGAGGTTGAATCCTGCCTCGGGAACCGGCGTGGCGGATTTCCAGTGCGCCACGCGATATTCCGCGTCTTCCGTCTCATCGCTCTTGTCGCCGGTAGCCACAAGGCGAAGCTGCTTGGGCCATCGAAAGGTCAGGTCGTAGGTGGCGAAGGATGCGGCGTCGCCAAAATGGGGATACCAGCTTTCACGATTGCCGACGAACAGCACCGAATTGCCATAGTTTTCGATGACCTGGCCGCGGTAGCGAAAACGCAGTGAGAATGTCTCGCCGGGCTTGGCGGCGCTCGGAAGGAAGATGCAGAGAGTGTCGTCGCCGCGCGTGCGCAGCTCCTGTTCGGTTAAACCCTCGTTCTGGAAAAAGGGAAGTGTTTCTCCGCTGCCGGTGGAAATGGATTCGACCTTGAGTGTGCGGGCCAACTGGATGAACAGAATGCGTTCGTTGCCCCGGATGGCGCGGAAGTCCACGGTGGTGTCGCCGACCAGAGAGTTATCGAGTTGAATGGCCGTGTTCACTTGATAGTGAGACGCATCGAAGCGTGGAGCGGGTGGAACGAAGCCAGGCAGTGCGTAGGAGGTCCATACGTCGTAATAGAGAACCTTATTGACCGCGCGAGGCTGCCCAATAATGAAGTTTTCGGCTCGCATATCGTCCAGAAGAACATCGAACGGACCGGTCAGAATGCCGTCGATCCCGGCGTGGAAGAAATGGCGAGGTGACGAGTACCTTTCGGTAAGGATACGAAACGAGTGGTTGGGATTGAGGCGCTCAATCTGAGGGAGCCAAAGGGCGGCGAAGGCAGGATCGGACTCGCTTTTGACCGACGCGCTCGTCAATTGATCCGCCAACTGCTTTGCCGTGTCGTCGGTAAAGCGGGCGTACACCGAAACAAACCGCTGGTCGAGAACCGGTGCGCCGAGAAAGCGGGCCATCTGCTGTTTCTCCATCGGATCCCGAGGCAGAGCCAGACAGTGACCGAGGCCAGAGAAAACAAATCCCGTGACTTTGCCATCGAACGGTTGATAAAAGGCGATCTTGCCCTCTTCAAACGTCAGCACCAGGTCGCCAAGGCGAAGTTCAATGCGGTCGGAAGGAGCGACCGTGTAGACGTGCTCCGGGTCGAGACGTAAAGCGTTCAGCGCGGCCAGAACGTCACGCGGCCCGGATTCCGCGGCCCGCACAGGGAAAACCGTGAATAGAAATATGGCCAGCAGAGCGAGGCGGGCGCGCATAATTCGAGTGTAGTCATATTCGGCATGGCAGGACAAGGCACGCGCGCGCCAATCTTCGCGCGGTCTTAAAATAAGAAAATGCGGCTTCGACGCAATTTGGCGGGCGGGATCGTTCTTACGGCGTTGTCCCTGGTGTGTGTGCTGCCAGCGTCGGCGGACAAAATTGTGTTGAAGAACGGCAGAAAGATCGTCGCGTCGAACGTGACCGAAGATGCCACCAAGGTCTATTACGAGACATCCGCCGGCCAACTGTCTATTCCCAAGAGCATCGTTGATCACATCGAAAAGGGCCTGACCCCGATGACGGGCTCCCCGGCAGCCGAAGCGGCGAACCTGGCCATCGCGCCGCCAAGTGCTGAGCCGGCAGTCGCCGATGCGGCGGCGATCGATAGCGCAGCGGTGCACGACGGCGCTGTCGACCGCGAATATATCGCGCGGGCGGAAAACGAAGCTCGTAGCGGCAGCGCAGGGGCGGATGCCAAGGCCGCGGTGGCGCACCATGCCGCGGCGCAATTTGAACTGGCCCACGGCGATCTGGAGCATGCTCTGGCCGACGAGCTGACGGCGACAAAATTCGCGCCGGACCAGCCTGTATTGCTGATCAATCTGGCATACCTGTATCTCCGGAGGAGTGAGTTCAAGCAGGCGATCGACTATCTGGACCGAGCCAAGCGCTTTTCCCCGGATAACGCCGACATCTGCAAGCTGGAAGGCTGGGCGTATTACGGACTGAACCGCATCGATCAAGCTGTCGCGGAGTGGAAGAAGGCGCTGGCTCTTCGCCCGGACGCCGATACACAGGCGGCGCTCGACAAAGCGCTGCGCGACAAGGCGGAAGAAGACAGCTACAAAGAAAATGAAAGCGCTCATTTCCAGTTGAAATACAACGGCTCCGCCGCACCGGCTTTGGCGCGCGAAGTTTTGCGCACCCTGGAAGGACACTACGAGAGCATTTCGTCGGAATTGAACTATTCTCCACCCGAGCCAATTGGCGTAGTCCTGTATACGCAGCAGAGTTTTGCGGACATAACCCAGGCGCCGGGTTGGGTCGGCGCGCTGAACGACGGACGAATTCGCGTTCCAGTGCAGGGTCTTACCTCCGTGGACTCCGAGCTTTCGCGCGTGTTAAAGCACGAGCTGACGCACAGTTTCATCCAACAAAAAACGCATGGCCGAGCGCCAACCTGGGTTCAAGAAGGCATCGCGCAATGGATGGAGGGGAAGCGCAGCGATGTCAACGCCAGCGTGCTCGTGCAGGTTTACGATCAAGGGCAGGCCGCGTCTCTGGGCAACTTGGAGGGTTCGTGGATGGGACTCTCCGACGAGGCGGCTCGGTACGCCTACGCGTGGGCGCTGGCGAACACAGAGTATATCGTGGAGACCGACGGCATGGGCGACATCGACCGGATCCTCGACCGGCTTGCCGCGGGTTCGTCCACGGAGCAAGCGCTTAAAGAAGTGCTACACGACGACTACGGCGATTTGATGCGGTCGAGCGCCGATTATCTCAAACGGACGTACGGCAGGTAACAATCAGCTGGTAGCCAGGAGAGCGGCTAGAAGCGCGGCGCGCTGCGGCATGGTCCTGGTGATCACGTGTTCGTGCTCGGCGTGCGCTCCGTCGCCAACCGCTCCCATTCCGTCCAGTGTTGGAACGCCGAGAGCGCCGGTGAGATTGCCGTCCGAACTGCCACCCGCGGCAGCTTCGCCAAGCGGGAGGCCCATCTGGCGGGCCAGGGAGCGGGCGCGATCGAAGAGAACTGCGCAGTGTTTGCGTTCGAGTGGCGAACGATCGAAGCCGCCGAGGACTTCCAGTTTCGCACCTTTGTGAATGGGCTTGAGCGAGTGGATGCGCTCTTCCAGTTGCTGCATATCGGTGGCGCGCCAGGCCCGCAGGTCGAGCGTAGCTCTCGCGCGGTCCGCGATCACATTGGTGCGCGAGCCGCCTTCGACAATGTCCGCGTTGATGGTTAGGCCGCGGCGCAAATTGTTCCATTTCTCGACGCGCGTAATCTGCGCTGCCAGTTCATGGATAGCGTTGATGCCTTCTTCCGGCGCGAGGCCCGCGTGAGAGGCGCGGCCGTGAACGATGATTTCGGCTTCGCCGCAACCCTTGCGTGACGTCTTCAGCAGACCACGGGGCCCGAGCGACGGTTCGAGCACAAACACCGCGTCGCTCCGTTGCGCTTCCGCTTCGATCACGTCGCGGGAAGCGGCGCTCCCGATTTCTTCGTCGGAGGTCCATAGAAAGACGAGATTCTTTTGTAGCGGAATCTTCAGTCCCTGCAGAGCTTCCAGGGCATAGAGCGCTTGTACGATGCCGGCTTTCATGTCGAACGTGCCGGGGCCATAGGCTTTGCCGCCGGATATCCGGAAGGGCATTTTGGAGATCGTGCCGCTGGGGTACACGGTGTCGTAGTGGCCCAGGATCAGGAGCTGCGCCTTGGCGTGGACTCCCGGGGGAGGATACACGACGCGGAGATGATTGCCGCGCGTCTGTTGCTTCAGAATGTGCACCAACGTCCCGCGGAGGAGATACTGGTCAGCCAGGTAGCCGCAGCAACGATCCGCGGGCGCTTTCTCAAGGCTGGGAGATTCCAGAAGGACCACTTCGCGGAGCAAATCCAGCATTTCCGGGAGGCGCGGTTTGAGGAACGAAAGGAACGCTTTAGGGAGAGGTGTCGGGCTCATAAGAAGGCGATGTTAGCGAAGATGGGGAAGGTCCGGCAATGGCATTGGTCACAGCTTGGCGGGCAGGCTCGCACGAGATTCATCAGCAGGGAACGCGGAAATTGCTTATAATAGCAGGTTTGCGATATACGGAAGGGGCTCCGCCGGCGGCGGTGTGTATACGGGAAGAGGACCGGGATGGAATTGGACGTCAACGAGATACAGAAATTCTTGCCGCACCGATACCCGTTTCTATTGATCGATCGAGTGATCGAAATGGTGCGGTTCAAGCGCATCGTCGCCATCAAGAACGTGACGATCAATGAAGGATTCTTTGAAGGCCATTTTCCGGGCAAACCGGTCATGCCGGGAGTGCTCATTCTCGAATCGATGGCGCAGGCCGGCGGCTTGCTTCTCCTGCAGGAAATTCCAGACCGCGACCAGAAACTCTTGTATCTCGCGTCGATGAACGGCGTGAAGTTCCGCCGCCCCGTTGTGCCCGGCGACCAGTTGCGCGTCGAGGTCGATATCCTGGCGTGGAAGGGCGACCTGTGCAAAATCGAGGCCAAGGCGTTTGTAGGCGAGAATCTCGCGACCGAGGCGACTTTGATGTGCGTCATGGTGGATCGCGATCGCGCAGACAATAGCGCAGCGAAATGAGTACGGGAAAGATACACCCCCAGGCGGTCATCTCGCCGGAAGCGAAACTCGGGAAAGACGTGGAAGTGGGCGCCTTTGCTGTAGTCGGCGCGCATGTGGAACTGGGCGAAGGCTGCGTGCTGCATCCACATTCTGTCGTGCAGGGCCCTTCGAAGTTTGGCGCGAACAACGTATTTCATCCGTTTTGTGTCATCGGCGGGGATCCGCAAGATTACACCTTCCGGGGAGAGCACGTGGAACTGGAAGTGGGCGACGGAAACATTTTCCGCGAGCATGTGACCATCAGCCGCGGAACCGCCAAAGGTGGCGGAATCACGCGCCTCGGTCACAATAACTTCTTCCTCTCGTATTCTCACGTCGGCCACGATTGTCAGATCGCCAGCAACACGTTATTTGTGAACGGAGCCACACTGGCCGGACACGTCGCCGTGCAGGATTTCGTAACGATTGGCGCGTTCTCGCCGGTACATCAGTTCTGCCGGCTGGGACGCTACGCGTACATCGGTGCGTGCACCGTCATTACCCAGGATGTGCTGCCGTTTTCGCTGATCGTAACGGAACGCGAGACCAGGTGTTTTGGCCCGAATGTCATTGGACTGGAGCGCAAAGGCTTCGCGCCCGAACGGATTCAAGTGTTGCAGCGCGCGTTTAAACTTCTGACGCGGTCAAAGAAAAACACGTCTCAGGCCCTGGAAGAGATGCGCAAGACCTGGGCGGATTCTCCCGACGTCGCGGAGATGATCGAGTTCGTGGCGCACGCCAAGCGCGGAATCGTGAAGTAGGCGAGTTGTCAAAATATGCCGGAAACGCAAAGTTCAACGGGCTGGGGTTTGATCGCGGGGAACGGGAAGTTTCCGTTTCTCGTGCTCGAAGGCGCGCGTAGCCAGGGCATCGAGATGGCGGTCATTGCCTTGAAGGAAGAAGCTTCGCCCGAACTGGAAAAATCGGCCAAGCGGCTGCACTGGGTGAGTCTCGGCGAGCTCAGCAAGGTAATCTCGTTGATGCACCAGGAGGGCGTGAATCGGGCGGTGATGGCCGGGCAGGTCAAACACAATAAAATTTTCAGCTCGATCCGGCCGGACTGGAAGCTGGCGAAGTTGCTGTTCTCGCTGCCCCGCAAGAACACGGATTCGTTGATCGGGGCGGTGGCCAAAGTCCTGGAGGACGAAGGCATCCGGCTAGTCGATTCGACCCTGTTTCTGAAACCACTGCTGCCGCAGCCGGGAGTGTTGACGCGACGCGCGCCGGACGCGCGGGAGTCGAGTGACATCGAGTATGGATTGAAAGTGGCGCGTCATATCGCGGCGATGGACATCGGCCAGACAGTGGTTGTCTCCGATCGCGCCTGCGTGGCGGTCGAGGCGATGGAAGGTACCGATGAGACGATTGCGCGCGCGGCGCAGCATGCCGAGGGCAAACCCTTGGTCGTGGTGAAGGTGAGCAAGCCGAAACAGGACATGCGCTTCGACGTACCTGTCGTTGGTGTACCGACCGTCGAAGCTATGAAGAAGGCGGGGGCATCCGCGCTGAGCATCGACGCGGAGCGGACGCTGCTGTTTGATCGCGCAAAGTTGTTGGAATTGGCGGATACGTCGGGCATCGCGATTCAAGCGGTTGCGGTTCCGGCGAACGAGGAACCCAACGCGGAATTCCCGGGAATGAACAAAGAATGAGCGCGGGCCGGGGTGTCGATTCAGGCGGAAAGGTACGCGTGGTCGTGGTCGGCTGCGGCGAATTCGGCCGCAATCACGTCCGTGTGTTCCGCGACCTGCCTGGCGTCGACCTTGCGGGCGTTCTGGATGAGAGTCCGGAACGCGCCAAGCGGGTCGCGCAAGAATTCCAACTTCGTTCGTTCCAATCCCTGGAGGAACTGCGTGGCGAAGTAGATGCGGCGAGCGTAGCGGTTCCCACGATTGTTCACCGGGAGGTCGGATGCCGGCTTCTGGAGATGGGCATCGACGTGTTGGTGGAAAAGCCCATGGCGAGGACGTTGGCGGAAGCCGACGAATTGATTTCGACGGCGAATAAGTATTCGCGAATCCTGCAGGTCGGGCACGTCGAGCGGTTTAACCCAGCGGTGCTGGCCGTTGAACCGATTGTCAGCCGGCCGCTGTTTTTTGAGGTGCACCGGCTGGGCGTGTTCACACCACGCAGTCTGGATGTCGACGTCATCTACGACCTGATGATTCACGATTTGGACATTCTGCTGGCGCTGGTGAAAGAACCCGTGACAGAAGTGAAGGCGGTCGGGATTCCTGTGCTGACGGACAAGGTGGATATCGCACATGCGCGATTGGAATTTGACGGCGGCGCCGTGGCGAACGTAACCTCAAGCCGGGTATCGACCGAGCGCGTGCGCAAGATGCGATTCTTTCAGCAGCGCGAATACATTTCGCTCGATTACGCCCGCCGGGACGCGCTCCGTGTGGGAATCAAGCGAGGCGGGCCGCAGCCCGAGTTTGGTTTTGAAAAATTGCCGGCACCGGATGCGGAGCCGTTGCGCGGCGAACTGGAAGCTTTTGTCGGGGCAGTGAAGAGCCGTGTTGCGCCGAAGACGGACGGCGCCGCAGGAAGGGCGGCGTTGGCATTGGCAGACCGCGTGATGGAAAGCATCCGTGAGCACGCCGCACGCGTCCAACCAGTGACACCCTCACAGTTGAGAACAGGTCCATGATTCCCAGGATTTTAGTTCCGACCGATCGCGGTCCAGCGCTCGATACCACAAGCCAGAGGCGGCGTCCTACCACATTGGATGAACGGACGCTCGTGCCCTCGTCTCTGCCGCTGGTGCAACTCGACGGGCGGACCACCATCCCGAGCAATCTGCCGCTGGAGGCGATCGCGTCGCGCACCGTTGTGCCGCGCGATGTGAATTACGAATCGGTGCAGCGCGAAGAAGTGTCCGCTCTGCCGGCGCAGCCCACCGAGATGGACGAGCGCATCACGATTCCTCAGGGAGTTGCGGCGCCTGAGGAGTTGCCCGCCGTCCTGGAAGTTCCCGAGGACCTGGTCGAGCCCAACATCATCAACACGGGCGAAGTCGCTTTCCTGCCCCCCGAAGGGTATGGAAAGCGAACGCCGAAGGAGGTGTTTCGGCTGGTCGCTTCGGTGGCGGCTCACGTCGCGGTGATCCTGTTCCTGGTCTTCGAGCCGAAGATTCTGGGCCCGCACCGCCGCTCGCGCGAACAGGAGGAAATCGGTCGCCAACAAATTTCGGTGCTCTTGCCGCCGGGCGCGTTAAAGGCATTGGAGCCATCGGCACCGCCGGCGCCGCGTCCGAGCGTGAAAGTTGATCCACGGGAGATTCGCAAGGTGGCGCCACCGGTTGAGCCGCCGAAGATTGAGCCTCCACCGCAACCGGAGCCGCCCAAGAAGGATTTGCCGAGCGCGCCGGCTCCGCAGCCGAATGTAATTGCGCCCACGCCCCAGCCCCCTGCACAGGGGTCCCGAGGCGACCTTCCCAAGCCGGCCATCAAGATGGAGACGCCCAGCATGCCCGTGCCGCAGCAGGGGCTGATATTGCCGAAGCAATCGGAATCGGTCGGCGGCGCCATTCGCGACGCTGCCCGAGCATCGAGCCGTCCCAGTTCCCCGACGCCAATGGGCGGGGGGTCGCAACAACTGCCGGGCGGTGGTGGAGGAGGCGGCGGAGGGGGGCGTGCGACCGCGGGTGCGGGAATCACACTGCTCACAGACACCCAGGGCGTTGACTTCAATGACTACCTGCGACGCGTGTACATCGCCGTCAAGCAGAACTGGTTTGCGGTGATGCCGCCATCAGTGCAGTTGGGCGATCAAGGCGTAGTGTCGCTGCAATTCAAGATCATGCGCGACGGCAGCGTGCCCGATGGCGATCCCCAGCGTGTTTTCGGTTCGGGTAAGGAACCCCTGGATCGCGCCGCAATTTCTTCCATCCGCACGTCCAATCCCTTCCCGCAACTTCCGCCGGCGTTCAGCGGGCCGTACATCGAACTGCGTTTCACGTATTACTACAACTTGCCGATTCCTCAGCAGTAGAATTAGGCATGAAGCTGGCGCGCCAACAAGTGCTGGGCAGTCTGGTGCTGGCGCTGATGGTGTTGGCGGTTCTGCTCATCCGCGCGTGGCCGTATCTGTTCCGCAAATGAATCCGCACCGGGAACTGCCGCTGGTTGTCATTGTTGGACCTACCGCCTCGGGAAAATCGACGCTAGGGGTGTGGTTGGCGCAACAGTTGGACGGAGAAGTGATCGCTTGCGATTCCACTCAGTTGTATCGCGGATTCGACATCGGAACCGCCAAGCCTACGGAGCAGGAAAAATCCGGCGTGCCGCATCATCTGCTCGATGTGCTGGACAGCTCGGAAGAAACCACCGCCGGCGCGTATCGCGAACGAGCCATCGTGGTGCTCTCGGATTTGCACGCTCGAAAGAAACTGCCGATTTTCACGGTCGGGACGGGACTGTATCTGCGGGCTCTGCTCGAAGGATTCGCCGAGGTCCCTGTGCGTTCCGAGGAATTGCGCGAACGATTGCGAGCAAGCGCGGCAGAGCACGGCGAAGGATACCTTCACCGCATTCTGCAGAAGCTGGACCCCGTCTCAGCGCGAAAAATCGCCGCCGCCGACGCGCAAAAACTGATTCGCGCGATCGAGGTGTGTCTATTGGCGAAACAGCCGCTTTCCCGGCTGCACCAGACGGGACGCACACGGCTGGAAGGATGGCGTGCAATCAAGGTCGGACTGAATCCGCGGCGCGAGGATCTCTACCGGCGGATTCACGATCGTACGGATTCGATGTTGAGACGCGGCTGGCTCGATGAGGTGCGCGGCCTGGTGGAAAGCGGAGTGGCGGAAAACGCGAAGCCGTTCGACTTCCTCGGTTATCGCGAACTGCGCCAGGTGCTGCGGGGCGATATGGATCTGCAGGACGCTCGAGTGTCGATTCAGCAAGCCACGCGGCGTTACGCGAAGCGCCAAGGGACGTGGTTTCGTCGCGAAACGGGAGTGCATTGGCTCGAGGGTTTCGGCGATGATGCGGAGATTCAACGAATGGCTCTCGGCGCGATTCGAGCAGCATTGTGAAGTGGTATCTGACCCCTCGGAATCGCAGTATAATGCCGGTGATGAAGCAATCTCCCTCCAAAGCGCGCGCCACAAATGGCGCCGCGTCGGTCCTCGCAAGCCATGAAAACACAGCATGACACCTCGGTAGCGGAACGCGTGTTGTTAGTCGGCGTGGGCTGGAAGCGCGCGCCGCGTTTTCCGGGTATGCCTGTTGGCGAAGCGGGCAGGGAATCGCTGGTGGAGTTGGAAGAACTGGCACGCAGCGCCGGGGCTGAAATTGCCGGCAGCATTTTTCAGCTGCGAGAAGCAGCCGATCCAGCCACTCTGGTGGGCCGCGGCAAATTGGAGGAAATCCGCGCGGAAGCGACTGCTCGGAAATCCGCTCTGATCATCTTCGACGGCGAACTCTCGCCCGTTCAGCAAAGAAACATCGAGGAGATCACCGAGCGGCGCGTCATCGACCGCACCCAGCTGATCCTCTACATTTTTGCCCGCCATGCGCGTAGCCGCGAGGGCCAGTTGCAAGTTGAGTTGGCGCAATTGAACTACATGCTGCCGCGACTCACTGGCCGCGGCGCTCAGATGTCGCGATTGGGCGGCAAGAGCGGCGGGGGAGGGGCTGGTGGCGCAGGGGGCGGCGCGGGCAGGATCGGCGTGCGCGGTCCTGGCGAAAAGAAACTGGAGACGGACCGCCGGCGGATTCGCGAGCGTGTCCGGAAGATTCAGGAAAGCATTGACGAAGTGCGCCAGCAGCGCGCTTTGCGCCGCGAAGCTAGAAACGCCGTGCCGCTGGGAACGGTGGCGCTGGTCGGCTACACCAATGCGGGAAAATCAACCCTGTTCAACGCGCTAAGCCGGGCCGAAGTGCTGGTTTCCTCTCGCATGTTCGCCACGCTCGATCCCACAATTCGCGCCTTGCGCCTGCCTTCCAATCGCCGCGTTCTGGTGTCGGACACGGTAGGATTCATTCGCGCTCTTCCCAAGGGGTTGATGACGGCGTTTCGCGCCACGCTCGAGGAAGTGCAGGAAGCCGCGTTGATCTTGCAGGTCAGCGATCTGTCGAATCCGTACCACGACGAACTTGAACGCGAAGTGGAGAAGATTCTGGAGCAACTGGGCGTAACGGAACGGCCCCGGTTGCGCGTGTTTAACAAAGTGGACAGGCTCACCCCCGAACGAAAAGCAGAGTTTGAGGAATCGTGGCAACGCTCTTCCAGTTCGGAGGAGCCTCCGGTGTTCGTATCGGCACTGACCGGCGAAGGCCTGGATGAATTGTTGCGCCGCATCGATCTTGCGCTGCCCACCGATCCGGTGGTGAAACTGTCGCTGCGAATGCCGCTCAGCGAAGGCCGTTCGCTTGCCCTCATCCATGCGTTGGGGCGCGTGGTGCATTCGCGCGTCGAAGATTCGCACATGGAGATGGAAGCGGAGGTGCCGGAAGCGGTAGCGCGGCGCCTGAAGTTGAAGGACTTCCTGGTGAAGGAAACATTGCGTCCGTCGGATTCGTATCATTAAGTAGGGGGACAAGACGATGGCGGGCTTCCTGTTGTGGTGCATCCTGTTCGTGATCTGTTGGCCTCTGGCACTGTTGGCCTTGGTGCTCTATCCGCTGGTTTGGCTGTTGCTGCTTCCATTCCGAATCGTCGGAATCGCCGTCGGCGGTGTGTTGGACCTGATCAAAGCCATTCTGTTCCTGCCGGCGCGCGTCCTGCGCGGGCCGCACGCAATCTAGTTGCTGCAAAAGATGCCACCGCCGATGATAACTTTGCAGTAATTTGTCCGGCGAAATATGAACAAAATGTCATGAAAACAAGGCGGTTTCCGCGATCTGCCGTTACGCGAGGATTGTGGAAAACACTGTGGAAAGTAGAGGGGTGCTCGGAACCACACAGCGCGGCGCGGGATCACGAGAGGAAGTTGCGAGTGAGTTGCGAATTACTAAGTCACGTAAAATCAAGCCGTTGGACGGTGACTTCGATCGCATTGCGAGTGTTTTCCAAAAACCTACCGACGAGGGCTGCATTCAGGATTTGCACAGAAGTGCAGCAGCGATGTTACGAAACAGTACCGTAGTCCCCGGGGGGCCCCTCTCCACAACCGCCTCGCCCACCAGCGTTGACGCCCTCTGACGCGGAGTCTATAGTGACCCTGAGGCCAGCGTAAGGGGAGAGATGGCACCGCTGGCCGTGTCTCTATGAATCTTCCAAACGCACTGACGCTGCTGCGGATATTTATCGTGCCGCTGCTGATCGTGGTCCTGCTGACGCGCAGCCCAAATGTGGAGCTGTGGGGCGTCCAAGTCCACTTTGAGGTGTGGGGTGTGCTCATTCTGCTGGTGGCAGCAGCCACGGACTGGGCTGACGGGTTCTTTGCCAGGCGCCATTCCCAGGTGACCACACTGGGGATCCTCCTCGATCCGATTGCGGACAAGCTTTTAATCTGCGCGGCGTTCATCTCCCTGGTGGACATGCACCTGGCCAAGGCTTGGATGGTGGTGATCATCATTGGTCGCGAATTCACGATTCTGGGTTTACGGAATATCGCTTCTGCCGAGGGCTTTACGATCGCGGCGTCGACCCTCGGAAAGACAAAGATGGTTCTACAAGTCTGCGCGGCGGCGGTGCTGATTGCGGGCGCGCGTCATCCAAGGCTTTCGAGCCTCGGCCTCTTGCTTTTGTGGCTGGTGGTGATCAGTGCTCTGGTTTCCGCAGGGCAATATTTTTACAGGTTCTGGAATCAACTCGACGATCGAATTAAACAGCGGCGCAAGTTGAGCATGTTGGAGGCACAGAAAAAGCCACAGGATGCCGTCCCTCTCTGAAGCCGATCAGAAAAGCATCCTGGCGCTAGCCCGCCAGGCGGTAGTGGAAGCTGTCTGCCACAATCGACAATTCACGGAAATCCCCAACCGCGGAATATTCGCAACGAAGCGCGGGGCGTTTGTGACTCTGCACGTCGACAAGCGTCTGCACGGTTGCATCGGTGTGATCGAAGCCAAAGACCCGCTGGGAGACAACATCGCCCACTGTGCGATGAGCGCGGCTCTGCAGGATCCGCGGTTCCGTGCGATGCGCCCGGCGGACCTGGCCACGTTGGAAATTGAAGTGTCGTTGCTCTCGCCGCTCGAGCCGATCCGGCCGGAAGATGTCGAAATTGGAAAACACGGGCTATTGATCGAGCAGGGTTTCTATCGCGGATTGCTGCTGCCGCAAGTGGCGGTGGAATATCATCTGGATCGCGAGCGCTTCCTTCGAGAGACCTGTTACAAAGCAGGATTGTCAGGGGACGCATGGAAGGCACCGGAAACCCACTTGTATGGCTTTACATGCGAGGTCTTCGCTGAGTCCGGATTTCACGACCCGAAATGAAAAGCCCGCGCCAGGATGCGACGCGGGCCGGAAGAACTCGCGAACAAGAGGAAGCGGCTATTCGATTTCGACGTAGTCGCCGGCATACATTTCGATGCGGCTGGTCGTAACGAGAAGGGTGGACGAGTTCGGGCCGACGTTGAGCACAATCCCCTCACCGAGGATTTCGCGCGGCAAGTCGTTCCATTGATAGGCCTGCGGAGTGCTGCCGAAGCCGTACATCTTATACTGGTAATCGTCAAAGTTGGGAGCGTTTTCGGCGTGGGAACCCTGGTAACGGAAGACGCGCAAGTAATCGCCCACCTTGACGCCCTGGTTCGTTCCTAGATTGACGAAGGCGGTGCTGAACTTTCCGTAGGTCTGAGCAAAATCCTTACCGGCAACCAGCATGCCGACCGACTTCCCGCTGACAGGCGCAAAACGGTCGTGTTCCGGGGCGGCCTTGTAGGGCGGAGTGGGGCGCTCCTGGAAAGGATGAACGACATCGCCGCGCTGGAGGTAGTCGCAAGCGAACGTAACTTCGGCGGTGGAGACGTTGGGCTGAACGTTGATGACCTTGAGTTGCCCCATATCAATGTAGTAGGTGCCCATGGCCTTGAGGAGTTTGTGTTGCCACTTGAACCATTGGACGACGTCTGCGTCTTTGTCAGGGCGAACCACACTGTAGCGATCGCCGACGCGAACACCTTGGTTGGATCCCTTGGAGATGAAAACGTAATCGCGGGTGGTGAAGACCACCTTTGAATTTGATTCTTCGCCGGAGATCAAGCGAGTCTCGTCGTTCCGTTCCGAAGTCACATATCCGGAGCAGTAAACTGCGGTGTAATCGGGAGAAGTTGACACGCCGGCAGTCTGCGGGGATGACGCGGGCTCCTGCGGATTGCTTTGCGTCCAAGCGCTGGCGCCAGCCAGCAACATGCCAAGACCCATTCCTGCTGCAATAGCACGCATTAGTACACTCCTTCGATTCACGCCAAAAAGGGCCGTGCGGGGACTTGCTTCCTTGAAACTAACAAGTGGCCGGGGGCCCGTCAACAAAATGGGAGGCAAGGCTTTACACTTTAGGTAAGACGTGCTACAAGCCGTATTTTCAGGGGTTTGGAGGCATCTGTGACACGAAGCGTATTCGGGGAGAGGGCTGCACGGATTTGTGCCGTGGTTGCGGCGGCCCGCACGGAGGACTTCCGTACCCAAGTGAAGCAGGCCTCGCGCGAGAGCCATACCGTAGAGTTGCGGCTGGACTGGTTGGCCAACGACCGCGAACGTCACCGCGCCCTGGATTGGCTGAAGCGTTCGGGTCCGCGCAAGACTCTATTCATTGCCACGTGCCGCCGCCGTATCGGCGGAGGGGAATTTGTGGGTGGCGCTCTGGAAGAATTGTTCTGGTTGATGAAAGCCAAAGAGGCCGGCTGCGCCTGGTCCGACCTGGAAATGGAAACTTTAAGGGAATTGCCGGAGCAATCCGTGGAGGGTTACGCCATTCCTCCGAAAGTTCTGCTTTCCATTCACGATTTTCGACGGACACCGCGATCCCTTTCCGCGCCGAAACTGCCTAAACACGGGGGGGTTGACGCCATCAAAGTAGCGGCCATGTCGCAGAGCCTCGAAGACACACTGCGGGTGCTGCGACTAGCGCGTGGTTCCAGCCAGGTGGTTGCAATTCCGATGGGCGAAGTGGGTCTGCCAGGGCGGATTCTGGCGCTGCGAGCCGGTAGCGCGTTGGTATACGCCCCGATTGGGGAGGCGACCGCGCCGGGGCAGGTGCCGCTGAAGGACTTACGTGATCTCTACCGCGCTCACGAATTGACTGCGAAATCGCAGGTATTCGGCGTGATCGGGAATCCCATCAGCCACTCGCTGTCGCCAGTGATGCACAACACGGGCTACGTTGCGGCCCGAAAAGATGCGGTGCTTCTGCCGTTCCTGGTGGAGCGACTGGCCGCGTTTATAAAGGCTGCCCCAGAGTTTGGCTTGAAAGGCTTTTGCGTCACGCTGCCGCACAAGACGGCGATCCTGCGGTACCTGGACGATTGCGACACGTTGGCAGCGGAGATTGGGGCGGTAAACACGGTGACAGTCACGCGGTCCGGGAAACTTGTCGGTAGCAACACGGATTACATCGGAGTCGTTCGAGCGCTGGAAGGCAAGGTGAAGCTGAAAGGCAGCCGGGTGCTGCTCTACGGTGCAGGAGGCGCGGCGAGAGCAGCGGCGTTCGCGGTGGCCAAGGCCGGGGCGGAAGTGCTGGTCTGCGCGCGGAGAGACGTGACGGCGCGACAACTCGCGCGGGCAGTTGGTGGCGATTTAGTGCGTCGCGCAGCGTTGCGCAAGGAAAGATTCGACGCCATCCTGAACGCCACGCCGATCGGAATGCACCCGCACGAGGAGGATTCGCCTCTTCGATTGGACGAATTGAATTGTTCGTTGGTGATGGACTTGATTTATCGGCCGCTGCGGACGAAACTGCTACGCATGGCAGCCAAGAAGGGAATTCGCACCGTTTCGGGCGTTGAGATGTTCGTGGCGCAAGGTGTTGTTCAATGGCAGCACTGGATGGGCACACGCGCGCCTGAGCAAGCCATGCGGAAGGCGGTTCTCGACAAGCTGCAAGCGGAAGAGCGGCGCTGGCGTTAGATCCCACCCGTAATTGCCGGAAACAACTCAAGGTATACTCTTAAATTCATCTGGTGTTCGTAGAAGACTCTGATGATTCAGCCTTCGTTTCAGGAGTTTCAACGGCTTGCCCGCCACGGGAATCTGATTCCCGTCTACGACGTGTTTTCCGCGGATTTGCTCACGCCGGTCAGCGCATATCTGCGGCTGGCGCAGGGCTCGCGCTATTCGTTCCTGCTGGAAAGCGTGGAAGGCGGAGAAAAGATCGCCCGCTACACCTTCGCCGGCGCCAATCCCGAAGAAGTGTTCCGCTACGCCAATGGCGCGTGCGTGCTGGAGAGCCGCAACCGGATCATCTGGGAAGAACGCGATCCCATTTCGTTTCTCCGCGAGCACATGTCGCGCTTCCGGCCCGTACGCGTTGCCGGCTTGCCTCCGCTGGTGGCCGGTGCGATCGGGTATTTCAGCTACGACATGGTTCGCCTGGTGGAGCGGCTGCCGAAGCGCCTGCGCGACGACATTGGCCTGTTCGACGCCATGCTGATGTTTTATCGCGGGCTCATCGCCTTCGACCACGTGCAACATCGGCTCTGGGTCGTGCGAAACGTCTACACCGATGGGCCGGGAAGCTTGCGTGCGAAATACAACGCCGCGGTGCAGGAGATTCACCGAACGCGTGAACTGCTCGAAGCGCCGGTGCCAGGCGAGAAACGCGAGGCAGCAAAACTGCCTCGATCGCCGAAACTGCAATCGAACTTCAAGCGCAAAGAATATCTGGATGTCATACGCCGGGCGAAAACGTACATTCGCGCAGGCGACATCTTCCAGGTTGTAATCAGCCAGCGCTTTTCGGCGAAAACGCAATCTTCGCCATTCGATGTTTATCGCGAACTGCGCGCGGTGAACCCTTCTCCCTATCTGTTTTACCTGCACCTAAATGATGTGCATGTCGTCGGCAGTTCGCCGGAAATGCTGGTGAAAGTGCAGGGGAGGGACGTGTTTTACCGGCCGATTGCCGGGACGCGTTGGCGTGGAGCGGACGAAGCGGAGGATTTGCGGTTGGAGCAAGAAATGCTGGCCAGTGAGAAAGAGCACGCCGAGCATATCATGCTGGTCGATTTGGGCCGAAACGACCTGGGCCGGGTGTGCGACTACGGCACGGTCAAAGTGGAGAAGTTGATGACCGTGGAGCGCTATTCGCACGTGATGCACATGGTATCGAGCCTGCACGGGCGTTTGCGCGAAGATGTGGATTGCTTTGACGCGTTGATGTCCTGCTTCCCAGCGGGCACGGTCTCAGGTGCGCCTAAAGTGCGAGCGATGGAAATCATCGAAGAGTTGGAGAAGACGCGCCGAGGAATTTATGCGGGCGGAATCCTGTATCTGGACTTTGCAGGCAATCTGGATTCGTGCATCGCGTTGCGCACCATGATCATCAAGAATGGTGTGGCGCACATTCAGGCCGGCGGCGGGATTGTGGCGGACTCCACGCCGGAAGGCGAGTTCAATGAATCGGTGAACAAGTCGAAAGCACTGCTGCGCGCGCTGGAAGGAGCCCACGCGGTAAGAAAGCCAAAGGGAAGGGGACGAAAGCCATGATCCTGCTTCTCGACAACTACGACTCGTTCACCTATAACCTGGCGCAGTACCTGGGCGAACTCGGCGGCATGGTCGAAGTGCACCGCAACGACAAGATTTCCGTCGAGCAGATCATCAAGAAGAAGCCGGAGCGGATCGTCATTTCGCCAGGGCCGTGCACGCCCCGCGAAGCAGGTATTTCACTTGAGCTGATCGAAAAGCTCGCTGGGACATATCCCATCCTCGGCGTTTGCCTGGGGCATCAGGCCATCGGAGCGGCATTCGGCGGGAAGATCATTCGCGCGCCAAAGTTATTCCATGGGAAGACGAGCGCGATCGAGCATGACGGCAAGGGCGTTTTTCGCGGGTTACCGAATCCGTTGACGGCGACGCGATATCACTCTCTGATTGTCGAAAGAAAATCGCTGCCGCGAACACTGGAAGTCAGCGCGGAGACGAGTGATGGCATCATCATGGGCTTACGTCACCGCAAGTTCAAAGTGGAGGGTGTGCAGTTCCATCCCGAATCCGTGTTGACGGAATCCGGCAAGCAGATTCTAAAGAACTTCCTCGGCCTGTAATCCGGCGCCAGAAATATCTTCCCAGTTGCGTGCGAACTTTCTTTATTGAACAAAGAGTAGAATAAGCATATAGTAATTCCAAGAACCTTGCATCGCTCCAGACTTCCTTGGGGTCTCGCATGCCATGTCCTTCTGCTGTCTCCGCAGCCGCTCTCATAGCCTTCCTTGCCGTGTGCGCAATGCCCGTCGGGAGTGCGCCGCCAGAACCGATTGCGATCCTCACGCAGGCGAGTGGCGCGCATCTCGACGACCAACCAGCTTCTGCCGGCTTGTCCGTCTTCGAGGGTGAACGCTTGCAGACCGACGCTGGCGGACGTGCGGCCTTGCGCTTCGGCCAGTCCTCACTGGCGTTGATTGGCAGCTCAGAGGCAGCGCTGGTGCGGGTTTCGAATGGCGTTCACGTCGATTTGTCGTCGGGAGCGGTGCGATTCTCGGCCAATGAATTGCAGATGGTTGAAGTGCACGCCGAAGATGCGACGATCGGGTCGCAAATTGGCCGCGCGACCGACGCCACAGTGGGGATCCTGCAGCCGAAGGTTCTGCAAATCGATGCGCGACGAGGAGACTTGAGTTTCACGTATCGCCAGGAATTCCGCGTGCTGCCTGAGGGGCAGGTTTACCGGATTTACCTGGACACGCCAGATCGATCCGAGACCGGAGCGTCCATCGGCGTTCAGGTTGGCGCCGGAAGCAAAGTGGCATACTACATCCTCGGGGCCGGAGCAGCAGGGGCTGGCATTTCCTGGATGACGTATGGCGCGATCCATTCAGGGAACCAGCCAATCAGTCCCGCGAAACCGTAGCCGTTAGTCCGCATGCGTGAACGCCTGTAACTCTGCCAGCTTGCGTGCCGCGGAACCTGAGGCAACTGCGTCAGCGGCGAGTTCCTTTCCTTCGCGAAAGTTCTGCGCAATACCCGTGACGACGAGGGCGGCCGAGGCGTTCATCAGCACGATGTCGCGGCGTGGGCTGTGTTCGCCCTCAAACAAGCGCCGAATGAGGTTGGCATTCTCCTGGGGCGAGCCTCCGCGCAAGGATTCAAGCGGATTCGCCGGAAGGCCGAAATCGTCGGGAGTCAGAATGGTTCGCGTCGCGGCACCGTCTCGCACTTCGGCAACCAACGTTTCCCCTGCGATGGAAATCTCGTCGAGCCCACCGGCACCGTGCACCACGAGCGCATGGTGTACCCCAAGCTCGGCTAGCGCGGAAGCGACCAGATCCACCACGTCCGCGGAAAAGACTCCCAGGACCTGATTCTCAGCGTGAGCCGGATTCGTGAGTGGTCCCAACAGATTGAACACTGTACGTTTTCCGATTTGCCGGCGCGCTGGCACGGCGTGTCGTGCGGCCGCATGAGCCGCGGGAGCAAACAGGAAGCCGATCCCTAACTCACGGATCGCCTCACCGGCACGTTTCAGCGGAATGTCGATGCGAATGCCGAGCGATTCGAGGACATCTGCCGAACCGGACTTGGAACTCACCGAGCGGTTGCCATGCTTCGCCACGCGCGCCCCAGCGGCAGCGGCAACGAACGCAGCGGGCGTAGAAATATTAAATGTGCCTGAGTCGTCTCCGCCCGTGCCGCAGGTGTCGACCATGTTGGCAGGCGGGACCGTGCCCGGCGGGAAAACCGGGGCGGCATGGCGGCGAATGACGCGAGCAAAGGCGACCAATTCCTCGGGCAGGATCGGCCGGCGGTTCAGGGCCAGCAGGAAGCGCACCACATGCGGCGTTTCAACTCGGCCGGAAAGCAGCTCTTCCATCAGCGCTTCCGCGTCCGGCGGTGCCAGCCGCGAGAGTCGCTCCGTTTTTTCGATCAGTGGCAGAGAGATGTTCATTTGACCCGGCGCCGCGGTTAGGCTGCCTTGCCCGTGACCCTTGTCTCAAGTAAACTTGTGTGTTTCACGAAGCCTCAAATTCTAACATCGGTGCACTGCTCCTATCGTCGCACAGGATGTTGTCCTGATTCCGTCGGGGCTACACAAAAAGGCAGAAAAAATGAAGATCCATGAATATCAAGCGAAAGCCATCCTCTCGCGTTACGGCGTCACCACGCCCCGCGGCGAAGTGGCGTTCACAAAGGAAGAAGCTCGCGAAGCGGCGCAGCGCTTAAAGTCGCACATTGTCGTGGTGAAGGCGCAAATTCATGCAGGTGGCCGCGGCAAGGGCGGAGGCGTCAAACTGGCGCGCTCAGCGGACGAAGCGGCGGAAATCGCCTCGCAGATCCTCGGAATGAACCTGATTACCGTGCAGACCGGTCCCCAGGGCCGGATTGTGCGGCGTCTGTTGATCGAAGAAGGGCTTGATATCAAGCGTGAGCTGTACCTGGGACTGCTGATCGACCGCGAAACAGGGCGCCCCGTGTTTATGGCGAGCGCCGCGGGCGGCATGGAGATCGAACAGGTCGCCAAAGAGAATCCCGGCGCAATTCTGAAGGAAGTGATCCACCCCGCCGTTGGACTGCAGCCGTATCAGGCGCGGAAGATCGCGTTTTTCCTCGGGTTGACCGGCGAGCAGACGGCAGCAGCCGTGCCGTTCCTGCAGTCGCTGTACCGCGCGTTTCTCGATACAGACGCTTCGCTGCTGGAAATCAATCCTTGCGTGTTGACAGGCGAGGGCAAGCTTGTTGCGCTCGACGCGAAGATGACGTTTGACGATAACGCGCTCTTCCGCCACAAGGATTTGCGCGAGTTGCGCGACCTTGACGAGGAAGATCCACTCGAAGTCGAAGCTTCGAAGTACGGACTCAACTACATCAAGCTCGACGGCAGCGTGGCTTGCATGGTGAATGGTGCGGGGCTCGCGATGGCCACTATGGACATCATCAAGTACGCCGGCGGCTCACCCGCGAATTTCCTCGATGTCGGCGGGGGCGCGACGGCGGACCAGGTGAAAAGCGCGTTCCGGATTCTGATGAGCGATCCGGCGGTGAAAGCCGTCTTCATCAACATTTTTGGCGGCATCCTGCGCTGCGATGTGCTGGCAACGGGCGTCGTAGCCGCCGCCAAGGATTTGAACGTAACTGTTCCGATTGTTGTTCGAATGGAAGGGACCAACGTGGAACGCGGACAGGAGATTCTGAAAGAAAGTAGATTGAACTTTACCATTGCGAATGGGATGAAGGACGGCGCGCAAAAGGTCGTCGCGCTAGCGGGAGGTGCGCGATGAGCGTCCTGGTAAACGAAAAGACGCGCGTGCTGGTTCAGGGTTTTACCGGGCGCGAAGGCACCTTTCACGCGCAGCAGATGATTGAGTACGGCACCAATGTTGTGGGTGGAGTCACGCCCGGCAAAGGCGGTACGAAACACCTCGAACGGCCTGTGTTCAATACAGTTGCGGAAGCGGTGAAAGCCACTGGCGCCGATGCCTCGGTGATTTTCGTTCCGCCCGGCTATTCCGCCGACGCCATTCTCGAGGCTGCCGACGCAGAGTTGCCGTTGACCGTTTGCATCACGGAAGGCATTCCCGTGCTCGACATGGTGCGCGTGGCAGAAGTGCTCAAGTCGTCGAAGACACGGCTCATCGGTCCCAACTGCCCGGGCATCATTTCGCCGGGCAAATGCAAGATGGGTATCATGCCAGGCCGGATTCACAAGCAGGGTAATGTGGGGGTGGTGAGCCGCAGCGGAACCTTGACGTATGAAGCGGTGCACCAACTCACCCAGTTAGGCATCGGGCAATCGACCTGCATCGGTATCGGTGGCGATCCAATCATAGGCACGACGTTCCTGGACGCGATCAAGATGTTCCACGAGGATCCGGACACGCACGCGATCGTGTTGATCGGCGAAATCGGTGGCAATGCGGAGGAGCGCGCGTCGGAGTGGATCAAGGCGAACGTGAAGAAACCGGTCGTCGGGTTCGTGGCTGGCCAGACAGCGCCTCCGGGACGCCGCATGGGCCACGCTGGTGCGATTATCAGCGGCGGTCAAGGCACGGCGAAGGATAAATACGCCGCAATGAAGGCCGCTGGCATTCACACGGTGGAAACGCCTGCGGATCTTGGAATCACCGTCCAAGCAGCTCTGAAGAAGTAGGCCTGGTTCCGGCGACTCGAAGATTGGTACTGATCACTTATTCCTTAAGGAGATTTTTGTGGCAATTGAGCGTACGTTTGCAATCATCAAGCCCGACGCGGTAAGTCGCGAGCAGCAGGGCGAGATTTTGGCGTGGATTCATGAGGCAGGATTCGGCATAGTCGCGATCAAGTCCATGCGGCTGACGAAAGAAGAAGCGGGAGGATTCTACGCGGTGCACCGTGAGCGGCCTTTCTTTGGCGAGCTCACCGACTTCATGAGTTCGGGCAAGATTTTCGCCATGGTGCTCGAGGCGGATGGGGCAATCGCAAAGTGGCGAGACACCATGGGCGCAACCGACCCAAAGAAGGCTGCTCCCGGGACGATTCGCCATGATCTTGGCACCAATATCGGCAACAATTGCGTGCACGGATCGGACGCGCCGGAAACGGCGGCGTTTGAGATTGGCTATTTCTTCGCGGGCCTGGAACTCATCTAGCTTCTGGCGAGATTTTACAAATGGGGGCGCGGGATTCCGCGCCCTTTTGCTTTCTGTGGCATTTTTCTGCCGTCAGAGTAAACTAGATGGCTCACGCGCCTGCCCAGGAGGGTCCAATGCCTGGAATTTGCCGACGCCAGTTTCTCCGCAACACCGCCACCGCTGCCGCAGCCACGTGGGTAAATGCCACGATTGCCCGCCGGCTTGCGGCACTCCCAACAACCACTTCGAAGGTATCCGCGACGGACACCGTCACGCTGGGCAGCACGGGTATCCGCACGTCCCGGCTCGCCATGGGAACGGGGACAGTCGGCTCGGGTCACCATTCGAATCAGACCGCGCTTGGCATCGACGGCCTATCGCGGCTGCTGCAAAACGGCTACGACAATGGTCTGCGCTTCTTCGACGCGGCCGACAGCTACGGCAGTCATCCGCACGTTGCGGACGCACTGAAACATGTGGATCGCACCAAGGTCACTGTGCTGACGAAGTCGTGGGCGCGCACAGCACCCGAAATGCGCGCGGACCTGGATCGTTTTCGCAAAGAACTGGGCACGGACTATCTGGATATCACCCTGATGCATTGCGTGATCGAGAACGACTGGACGACGCGCTATCAGGGAGCAATGGATGCGCTTTCAGAAGCAAGACAGAAGGGTGTCATTCGCGCGCATGGCTGCTCGTGCCACTCGATCGAGGCGTTGCGTACCGCCGCGAAGTCGCCGTGGGTGGAAGTGGACCTCGTGCGGATCAATCCGATCGGGTCGCACATGGATGCCGACCCGGACGCGGTCACCAATGTGATTCGCGAAATGCGCGCCTCAGGAAAAGCCGTGGTGGGCATGAAGATCCTCGGACAAGGCGATTTGCGCCACAAGCAGGATGACGCCATCCGCTTTGCGCTGGGTCTCAATCTGCTCGATGCGTTCACCATCGGAGCGGAATCCACTCAAGAACAGATGGATCTGATCCGGCGCATCGCATCCGTTTAAGAAGGCCGCAGCGAGAACGGCCTGCCGTTTCTGCCTTACAATAGACTCGCCACCCAGGATGGACGGACCTCGCGAACTCGGCCGGCTGCTGCTGATTACAGGTGGATTACTGGTTGTGATTGGCGCGTTCTTCTTCCTTGGCGGGAAGTTGCCATTTCGGTTCGGACGCCTGCCCGGAGACATCGTTCACGAAGGCGAGCACACAACGTTCTATTTTCCGATCGTTACCTGCCTGGTTCTCAGCGCCGGGCTGAGTCTGATTTTTTGGTTGATTGCGCGCTTCCGTCGATGATGTAGTCTTAGAGAGATGTTTTCCCTGCGTTACACTCGAAAACACGCAACGGAGGCCCACCGATGAAAGGTTCACCGAAGGTCATCGCAGAACTCAATAAGGCGCTGCAAGAGGAGCTCACCGCGATCAACCAATATTTCCTTCATGCCGAGATGTGCGAAAACTGGGGTTACGAAAAGCTTTCGGAATATATCAAGCTGCAGTCGATCGGCGAGATGAAGCACGCCGAAGCGCTGATGGAGCGCATTCTCTTCCTGGATGGCTCGCCCACCATGAAACCGCTGGAATTAACGGTCGGCAAGAATGTCCAGGAGATGCTGCAGAGCGACCTCGACCTGGAGGTTGGTGCGGTAAAGGATTACAACGCCGCCATTCAAGTTGCCGTGGCCGAGAAGGACAATGGTTCGCGCGATCTGTTCGTGCAATTGCTGAAAGACGAAGAAGGCCACGTAGACTGGCTCGAAGCGCAGATGCACCAGATCAAGGAACTCGGCTACGAACGCTATCTCACCATGCAGATGGGAGAGCACGAAGAAGAGGACTGATCGTCGATCCCGTCGGGTATGATCGAACCGCATTCTGATTCGTATGGGCCAACTTCAATTTAACCTGCAGCCCGAACGGCGCGTCTTTACCGTCGGCGAGCTGACTGCGCGCATTCGAGACTTGCTCGCCCGCAATTTCACCGATATTTTGGTGCAGGGAGAAATTTCCAATTTCCGCCCGGCATCGTCAGGCCATTTCTATTTCACGCTAAAAGACGATCGAGCTCAGGTGCGCTGCGTTTTCTTCAAACAACAGCAGCGGGGTATGAAGTTTCGGCCGGAAGACGGCTTGCAGGTTACGGTTCGCGGCTCGATCAGCGTGTATGAGACGCGCGGCGAGTATCAGATTTATGTGGAGTCGCTCGATCCTGTCGGCCGGGGGGCGCTACAACTGGCATTTGAGCAGCTCAAGAAGCGGCTGCAGGAAGAAGGACTGTTCGATGCGGGACGCAAGAAACCGCTACCGCTCCTGCCAAGCCGCATTGGGCTGATCACCTCGCCCGCCGGGGCTGCGGTCCGAGACGTGGTGCGCATCCTGACGCGCCGCTTTCCCAATGTCCATCTGACGCTCTATCCAGTTCGAGTACAAGGCGGCGAAGCGGTCGGGGAGATCGTGGAGGCCTTGAAGCACTTCTCGAAAACCCGGTCGGCGGACGTCGTGCTGCTTGTGCGTGGCGGGGGTTCGCTCGAGGACTTGTGGTGCTTCAACGAAGAACCGGTTGCGCGTGCGATTGTTGCCAGTGCCGTGCCGGTCATCTCCGGTGTCGGCCACGAAACCGACTTTACGATTGCGGATTTCGTTGCGGACGTGCGTGCTTCGACGCCATCGGCGGCTGCGGAGCTGGTTGTTCAGACGCGCCGCGAATTCGACAAGTGCGTCGAGGACCTGAAAGAGTCGCTCGTCAGTCTGATCCGTTATCGGTTGGCGGTGAGCGCGCGCCGGGTGCACGAACTGTCAGGCCGGCGTGGATTCCGGCGGCCGCTGGATATTTTGCGACAAACCCGCCAGCGGGCCGATGACTTGACGTCGCGGCTTGCGCTGGGGCTGAAGGCGCGTCTGACCACATCGCATCGACGGTTCAATGTCGCACATATGCGTATCGCGTCGTTTGATTTTCGAAAAAAGATGGCGGCATTAAGGCTGAGCGTGCAGAGATGCGATCATGAATTGTCCGTGCGAATCGAGCGGGCGATTCGTCTGAAGCGCGATCGCTGGGAGCGCCTCACCCTTCAACTCGAAGAGCGCAGCCCATTGACGGTTTTGGAACGTGGATACGCAATCGCCACAGATGCCAGTGGCAATGTCCTGCGCGACGCGTCACAAGTCGCGACCGGAGCCGAGGTGAATATTCAGCTCCACCGCGGGCGTTTGTTCACCCAGGTAAAAGGGAAAACCGGCTAGCCAGATAGACTACTCTTCCTCGTCGCCGGCGACCTTAAGAACGGCCAGGAACGCTTCCTGCGGAATATCCACCTGGCCGACGCGCTTCATGCGTTTCTTGCCTTCCTTCTGTTTCTCGAGGAGTTTGCGTTTCCGCGTGATGTCTCCGCCGTAGCACTTGGCCAACACGTTCTTGCGCATCGCGGCCACGGTTTCGCGGGCGATGATGCGGCTGCCGATCGCGGCTTGGATCGGGACCTCAAACATCTGCCGCGGAATCAGCTTGCGTAGCCGCGTGGCGAGGTCGCGTCCGCGTTCGTAGGCCTGTTCGCGGTGGCAGATCAGCGCCAAAGCATCGACCGGTTCGCCGCCAACCAGCACGTCCATCTTTACGAGGTCCGATTCCTTATAGCCAGCCAGGTGATAATCGAGCGAAGCGTATCCTCGCGAAACGCTCTTCAGCCGGTCGTAGAAATCGAGCACGATTTCGTTCAGTGGAAGCTCGTAGGTGAGCATCACGCGCGTCGGCGACAGGTACTCAAAATTCTTCTGCACGCCGCGCTTGTCTTGGCACAACTGCAGAATGCCGCCCACCGAATCGTCACTGGTGATGATCATCGCCTTGATGATCGGCTCTTCGATTTTCTCGATGTCTGTCGGGTTTGGGAACTTGGATGGGCTGTCGACCTCGATGACTTCGCCGCCAATTCGCGTGATGCGATAGCGCACGCTAGGCGCTGTGGTGATCAGGTTCAGCCCGAATTCGCGCTCCAGGCGCTCCTGCACGATTTCCATGTGCAGTAGGCCAAGGAAGCCGCAACGGAAACCGAAACCCAGCGCGACGGAGTTTTCTGGCTCGTAGAAAAACGCCGCGTCGTTCAGTTTCAATTTGCCCAGCGCATCGCGCAGGGGTTCATATTCATCGGCCAACACGGGAAACAGGCCCGCGAACACCATGGGCTTGGTGGCCTCGAATCCTGGGAGGGGCGGCGCGTTGCTGCCAACTTCGACGATCGTGTCGCCCATACGAGCATCTGCAACCTGTTTGATGTTGGCGACGACAAAGCCCACATCGCCTGCTTCGAGCTCTTGCAAGGCAACCGGCTTCGGGGTGAGCGCGCCAAGCTGCTCAACTTCGTAAGTCTCATCACCGGCGCACAGCTTTACCTTCATGTGCTGTGAAATGCGGCCCTGCTTGACGCAGACGAGCACCACGGCTCCGCGATAGGAATCGAACCACGAATCGAAAATCAGGGCTTGCAGCGGATTCTCGGCGTTGCCCCGAGGCGATGGAACGCGTTGCACGATCGCCTCGAGCACATCTTCGACCCCAATACCGCTTTTTGCGCTGATGAGCAACGCGTCGTCGGCCGGAATTGCCAGCACACTCTCAATTTGCTCTTTCACGAAATCCGGTTGTGCGGCAGGCAAGTCGATCTTGTTGATAACCGGGATGATCGTCAGATTGTGCCCGGCAGCCAGGAACGTATTCGCTACGGTTTGCGCTTCTACGCCTTGGCTGGCATCGACCACCAGCAGCGCTCCTTCGCAAGCCGAAAGCGCCCGCGACACTTCATAGGAAAAATCGACGTGTCCCGGTGTATCGATCAGGTTAAGGCGATAGGTATTGCCGTCCTTCGCGTCGTAATGCAGACGAATGCTCTTTGCCTTGATGGTGATGCCGCGCTCGCGCTCCAGGTCCATGGAGTCAAGCACTTGCTCGTGCATCTCGCGTTGCGACAGCGCGCCGGTCATCTCGAGCAGCCGGTCGGCCAGGGTAGACTTGCCGTGGTCGATATGCGCGATGATGCAGAAATTTCGTATGAACTTCGGGTCCATTCCCGTCCAGTACCGCCAGGCCGTTCCTGATGGTTTTTGCGAGATAAACGGCGGCCTAAACGCTCGGGCGAGTGCAACTCACCCTGCTCGAAACCGTGCCGTGTAGACATCTAGTTTGCCACAAACATCGTAGGGCGTCAGCCCGCTCTGCCTCGCGCCCGACGCCAGCCCGTGCCGGATTGTCTATCGCGGAAGCAGTCTGGATTGGCCGACTTCCCGCGGCGGTATATAGTGAAAGACAGTCCCTGCAATGCGCGAATTCGCGCCCGGGACCGATTGTGAGAAAAGACCGGGCCGATGCCTCCTGACATTACCAAACACCTCGAACGCGCCAAGAAGTTTCTGGAAAAGAACCGCTTCGAGGACGCCATCGAGGCCTATCTGACCGTTCTGGCCGAGGCCCCGCAGAACGTCGAAGCCACGCAGATGCTCGGCGATCTGTACACCAAGATGGACTTGGCCGACCGCGCGGCCGTGTATTACGGCCACCTGTTCGAGCTCCTGGTCGACCCCAAAGACGAATCGAAAGCGCTGGCCATCTACAACCGTTTCCTGAAGAACTCGGCCACGCCGCAGACGCCTGAGCGTATCGCCCGTTACGCCTTCCTCCAGCAGAAGCAGAACCATCCGGAAGAAGCCATCGAGCAGTATTCGAAAGCCGCTGAACTTTTCTCGCAGGCCGGCCGGAATGAAGATGCGCTCTTCTGCTGGGAGCGCACGGCGCAACTGGACCCGGAGAATCTGGCGCGGCAGATGAAGGTCGCCGAAAGCGCGTCGCAACTCGGCAAGAATGCCTTGGCAGCGCGTTCGTTTCTGCGCGCGGGAACGTTGGCGGCCGCGAGTGGCGCGCAACAAGATGCGCTGAAACTTCTCGGGCGGGCGTATGCGTTGGCTCCCGGCGAAAGGAGCGTGGCGCTGCTTTACGCTGAGGCGAAACTGCGCAACGGAGAGGCCGCGGAAGCAGCCGCTCTGCTCGAACCCTTCGCGCCAAACGAAAATGACGTGGCGTTTCTGGAGACCTTTGCGGATTCACTGCAGCAGGCGGGGCAACTCGACCGAGCGCGAACAATTCTGGAAAAACTGCTGCGCGAAAAAAACGAAGGCATCACCCGGCTCCTGGGCCTGGCGGATGCCTTTGCGGACTCTGGACAAGACACGAAGTCCGTGGAGATTCTGCTGACCCTCAAACGGCGGATGTTCGCGGATAAAAAGCAGAATGACTTCATGGCGCAGATGCAGGAAATTGGTACCAAGCATCCGGAATCGATTCCCCTCCTGGAATTCTGGGCCGCGCTTTACAACGAACTTAACCGCGAGTCGCAGTATTTTGAGGTGCTAATCCGGATTTTTGACGCAAACTACAATTCCGGCAATTTTGCGAAAGCGAGCGAGGCGCTGGAACACCTTGTCGACATCGATTCCTACGATTACCGCAACCAGGAGCGACTGGAAAAGTTGCGCGGGCGGGTGGATGAAGCGTTTCTGAAGCGGGTCGCCAGCCGCATGGCGAAGACCGCGGCGGGCAGTCCGCACGCTTCCACGCAACCGAAGGCTGTCGTCAGCCAGGATTTGTCTTCAGAAACGCCGGTGACAGAGGAAGGGAAACAGCAACAAGCACTCGAGGATCTAATCGTTCAGACGGAGATCTTCCTGCAATATTCTCTACAGAGCAAAGCGGTTGAGCGCTTGCAGAAGATTGCGGCGATGTTCCCGGGCGAAGAAGACCGCAACCCGCGGCTGCACAATCTGTACCAGATGGCGAACTGGTGGCCGAAATCGCCGGCGAAACCCGAGCCAACCACGAAGGCGCCGGCGGTGCCGGTTGTTGAGGCGCAACCGACTTCCCCCACGGGCCGCACGGGCTCCTACACTGCGGATACGCTGCGTGACCTGACCAAAATCTCCGAAATCAATCAGAAGACGTTTCGCCAGCAGACGCCGCGGGCGATGTTGAACACGACGGTTACGGAAGTAGGAACGTATTTGAAGGCAGCTCGCACGCTCGCTGTGATTGGCGCACACGGCCGGCCACCCGAGATGGCGGCGGAGTACTGCGCGTCGGGGCTGAAACCTGCACCCGGTGCTCAGGTAGTGTTGTTGCTGGCGCAAATGGAAAAGGCCGTGCCTGACGAACTGGGTGGCATGGTAGTGGACGCGTCGGAAGGCTCGATCCTCGCGGATCTGGGTCTGGCCACCGCCTTGGGCGTTACGATCACCGATAAAGAAACACAGGCGCCCGCGGGCATGTTGATCGTCGGACATTCCACCGAACACAAGTGGAAGCCAAATGAGACGTATTTCCTGCAGGCGATCGGCGACCAGATGCTGATGAGCGTCAGCCACACGCGCTTGCGCTCGCTGGTGCGGCGGATGGGCGTCTCAGACGACCGTACCGGTTTGCTGAGCCGCAGTTCGTACGTTGGCTGCCTATTGAATGAGGCGGATCGCGCGCGCACGCAAGGGACCGCGTTATCTATGGCGATCCTGCAGATTGATCGCGGCAGCGAAATGCTGCGGCAGCAGGGCGAAGGACCGCTCGAAAGGTTTCTGGAGCAGCTCGCGCGCTCCCTGCAGCCGATGGTTCGCCAAAACGATATGGCGGTGAAATACACGTCCTGGGCGCTGGCGTTTATCCTGCCGGATACGACGTTGACAGGAGCGCAGAATCTGGTGGAGAAGCTACGCCGCGCGGCAGCCGGAGTGCGCCCGCCGTGGGATTCCACGCAGATCACCTTGAGCGCGGGCATTGTCGAAGCTGTAACCCGCCAGGAATTCGAAAGCGAAGACATCGTCACCGACCTGATCAATCGCGCCGAGTTCTCCATAGACGAAGCCCGCAAGCGAGGCGGCGACACAGTTGTTATGGCCGACGCAGCTAGGCAATAATGTTTGCCGGCGCAGTTGCATGACATTCCCACCGGATCTGGCATCCAACATTAGGCTTTGAAGAAGCGAGGAACGATGTTTCCAACCGATGTCGTGATTGTCGCAGGCATGCGCACGCCAATGGCGCGTTACACCGGTTCGTTCTCCGAGATTTCCGCCATCGATCTCGGCGCGCATGCGGCTAAAGCGGCGATTGATAAATCCGGCGTTCCCGCAGAAGAGGTGGATCACGTAGTGTTCGGAAACGTCCTACAAACAAGTGCGGACGCGATTTACGGTGCGCGGCATGTCGGCTTGAAGGCGGGATTGAGGGCCGAAACACCGGCCGTGACCGTGAATCGTCTTTGCGGCTCTGGGATTGAAGCGATCGTACAGGCGTCGCAGCGCCTGCTCCTGGACGAGGCAAATGTTGTGTTGGCCGGTGGCATGGAGAATATGACGCAGGCTCCCTTTGTGATTCGTGGCGCGCGCAACGGCCTGAAACTCGGGGGCGGCGCGCTGGAAGACTTTCTCTTCGTCGGCCTCACGGACTCCTATTGCGGCATGCCGATGGCGTTGACCGCGGAAAAGCTGGCGGAGCAGAAAGGAATCACGAGAAAAGACGCGGATGCCTATGCCCTGCGAAGCCAGCAGGCAGCCGAGGAGGCTGTGAGAGCAGGATACTTCAAGGAAGAGATTTCCCCAGTCGAAGTGAAACAAGGCCGAAAGTCCTTCGTGGTTAGCGAGGATGACCATCGCCGGCCGGATACGACAATGGAGACACTGGAGAAACTGCCGCCGTCGTTCAAGAAGGACGGTATGGTGACCGCCGGCAATGCAAGCGGAATCGTCGACGGAGCAGCGGCGGTCGTTGTAACGCGTGAAAGGACGGCGCGGGAGCGCGGCCTGAAACCGATCGGGAGAATCGTCTCCTGGGCTGTAACTGGTGTTGACCCCACCATCATGGGCATCGGGCCTGTGCCCGCGACTCGCAAAGCGCTGCAAGCTGCCGGATTGACTCTCAGCCAAATCGACAGAATCGAAGTGAATGAAGCTTTTGCCGCGCAGTATCTGGCGGTCGAAAAAGAGCTGGGTCTGCCGCGCGACAAAACCAACGTAAATGGCGGCGCGATCGCGTTGGGGCATCCTCTTGCGGCATCGGGCACGCGCCTGGTGATTACCGTCCTGAACGAATTGCGGCGCCGAGGGCAGCGCTATGGCCTGGCGACCGCGTGCATCGGCGGCGGGCAGGGAATCGCGATAATTGTCGAAGCGCTGAACAACTGAAGCGAACCGGGCCATATTGACTTCATTCGAGAACTCCGGCCAGCCCATGGCGGGCCTGTCTTTGGTACACTTTTCCAGGTGGTTCCCGCCGGATCCGTAGGTCCTGCAGACGTGAGGAGTCCGAATGACGATTCAGAAGGTTGGTGTCGTGGGGTGTGGGCTGATGGGTTCTGGCATCGCGCAAGTGTGTGCCCAAGCGGGATTTCCGACCGTTGTTCGGGAAGTCAGTTCGGAATTGGTCGAAAGAGGACTGAAGGGCATTGAGAAGAATCTCTCGCGGCTGGTGGAAAAAGGAAATCTCGCCGAAGCGGTAAAGAATGAGATCCTCGAGAGGCTTCAGGGCGTAACTGCGATTGACGAATTAAAGGGCTGCGATCTGATCATCGAGGCGATCATCGAGCAATTGCCAGCGAAGCGCGAATTGTTTGCGGCGCTGGACACGATCTGCCCGCCGCACACGATTTTTGCGAGTAATACTTCTTCCCTCACGATCACGGAAATCGCCGCAGCCACCAAACGGCCACAGCGTTTCGTCGGCTTGCACTTCTTCAATCCCGTGCCCATCATGAAGCTCGTTGAAGTGGTGCGGACTATCGCGACCGATCCGGCCGTCTATGAGGAGATGATCGCGTTCGGCGCGAAGCTGGGGAAAACGCCCGTCCACGCGAACGACAGCGGCGGATTCATCGTGAATCGCCTGTTGGTGCCGTATCTACTGGATGCGATTCGTGCGCTCGAAGAGGGCGTGGGCTCGGTAATCGATATCGACAATTCGATGAAGCTCGGTTGCGGCTATCCCATGGGACCATTTACGCTGCTCGACTTTGTGGGTCTGGACACGACCTACTACATTGCGCAGATCATGTTCGATGAATTCAAGGAAAAGCGCTTCGCTGCGCCGCCGCTCCTGAAGCGCATGGTGCTTGCCGGCTGGCACGGCAAGAAAAGCGGGCGCGGATTTTACGATTATTCGGATCCTGCTAATCCAAAGCCGATGAGTTTGTGAGGGATCGCCAATGGCTTACGAGAATCTTCTGCTTGAGAAGAAGGATGGAATCGCCTTCATCACGTTTAACCGGCCAAAAGTCTTGAACGCCCTGAACCGCCAGACCATTGAAGAGTTCCATCGAGTTTTGCTGGACGTGAAGCACGACCCGGCCGTTCGCGTGCTGATTCTGACGGGTTCGGGCGAAAAGGCGTTTGTGGCCGGCGCGGACATCAACGAACTAGCGCAGCAAACACCGGTGAATGGCAAAGAGTTCTCTCTCTATGGCCAAAGTGTTTTCCACCTGCTGGAGACAATCGGCAAGCCCTCCATTTGTGCTATCAACGGTTTTGCGCTTGGCGGCGGGTGCGAGTTGGCGCTTTCTTGTTCAATCCGCTTGGCCAGCAAGACGGCAAAGCTGGGGCAGCCGGAGGTGAAGCTGGGGATCATTCCTGGTTACGGCGGGTCGCAGCGGCTGGCGCGTCTCTGCGGTAAGGGCGTGGCTCACGAGCTTTGTCTGACCGGAGAGATGATTACAGCCGAAGAAGCTCAGCGTATCGGCCTGGTGAACCGCATTTACGAACCGGCGGACTTGCTGCCTGCCGCGGAAGCTATGGCGAAAAAAATCATCGAAAAAGCGCCCCTTGCAGTGAAATACTGCATGGAGGCGATCGAGCGCGGTGTTGAAATGCCGCAAGAAGAAGGATTGTTCCTGGAAGCCACGCTGTTTGGATTGTCTTGCGCAACGGAAGACATGCGCGAGGGCACAAAGGCATTCCTGGAAAAGCGCGGCGCGCAATTCAAAGGGAATTAATCAAAGAGAATGGTCGAAAAACTCCAGCCGGGCAAAATCGATGGTGGATTGAGCGCCGCAGGATTGCGTTTTGGTATCGTGGTCAGCCGTTTCAATAGCTTTATTACCGAGCGCCTTTTACAAGGCGCGTTGGACGCGCTCGAGCGCGGGGGAGCGGGTAGTAAGGACGTAGAAGTCGTGCATGTGCCTGGCTCGTTCGAACTGCCACTCGCTTCAAAGAAGCTCGCGCAGACCGGTCGTTACGACGCGATCATTGCCATCGGCTGTGTTTTACGCGGTGAAACCGCGCATTACGATTATGTGTGCTCGGAGACTTCGCGCGGACTGCAGCTGGCTCAGATGGACACGGGAGTGCCGGTGATGTTTTGCGTGCTGACGTGTGACACGCTGGAGCAGGCGATTGACCGCGCGGGTCTGAAGGGCGGAAACAAAGGCTACGAAGCCGGGCTTGGCGCCATCGAGATGGGACAGCTCTCGAGGAAGATTCGCTCCGCCGGGAAAACGACGAAAGGTCGCGGCAGATAACGTGTCCCTGCGAACCAAATCCCGCGAATTCGCGATGCAAATGCTCTTTCAGTGGGACATGAGCCAGCAGGAACCATCCAAGCTGGAGCCGAAGTTCTGGAAAGACGCCAAGGGCGCGCAGGAAGTTCGCTCGTTTGCCAATCAGCTTTTTGAAGGTGCGGCGCACGATGCCGCCAATCTCGACGAACTGATCGCCAAGCACGCCTCCAACTGGCGCCCCGACAGGATTTCCGCCATTGATCGAGCGATCTTGCGCCTAGCGCTGCATGAACTGCGTGCCACAGACACGCCGCCGAAAATTGTCATCAATGAAGCCGTCGAATTGGCGAAGAAATTCTCGACCGATGATGCGGGCGGTTTTGTGAACGGAATCCTGGACACTTACCGTAAGTCTCTGAAAGACAGTTAGGTTCGAATCACGCCCTCGAACACTTTCACGGCCGCGCCGCTCACCCGCGGCGTAAGCTTCTTGCCGGATTGCGTGACTTCCACTTCAATTTCGCTCGGCCGGTCCATTTCCACACCTTGCGCGACATGCAGCGTGTGACCCGCGCCGAATCTCCCGTATTTCACAAGATACGCACCCAGCGATCCGGCGGCCGAACCCGTTGCGGCATCCTCGTACAGCTCCCAGGGCATCATGCCGCGCGCGTGCACATGGTGATTTGGTCCAGTGGTGAAGCAATAGGCCAGGGCGGCGTCTTTCTTCAACAGCTTCGCGAGTTCCGTCATGTTCATGGCGATCCGCGAAAGCGCAGCGCGATTTCTCAGCGGCACCATCAGATTGTAGATGCCTGTGCTGACAAATTCCGGTGCCAGCTTCGGGTCCAGGTCTTTTGCGGCGAGCCCAAGTGCCGCTGCGAGTTTCTTCTTGTCGATCTTGCAGGGTTTGAACGCAGCTTCCTTCTGTGTCATGGTCACGCGCTGAGGGCGACCATCCTTGAAACGAATCTCGACCGGAAGCACGCCAGCTCCGGTCTGCTGAAGGACGTGTACCCCGCCTTCCTGTGCAGGGACGACGCCAAGCTCGGCGAGGAGGAACCACGTCCCAATCACCGGGTGGCCGGCCAGCTTCAACTCCTGCTTTGTGGTGAAAATTCGGAGACGAGCCAAGGCGCGATCGTCACTCGGCTTCTGGACAAACACCGTCTCCGATAAATTCATCTCGCGGGCAATTGCGAGCATCTGGTCGTTCGAAAGTCCGTCGCCGTCGGTGATGACCGCCAGAGGGTTCCCTTGAAATCGAGTGGTGGTGAAGACGTCTAGTGTGTAATAGCGGTGGTTCATGATTTGTTCTGTCGTTCGTGTACTTCGGCCCGGACTAGATCTGTTCGAGCTGGCGAACGGTCCTTTCGTTCGTGACGTTCCCCGTGTTGAGTGTGCTCTTGGGCTCCAACAGGATAATATGAACTTCCTCTTCAGCTACAGGCATATGCTCGACGCCATGGGGCACAACGAGGAACTCGCCTTCTCGCACGATTTCTTCGCGGTCCCGCAGGCGCATCCGCAGTGTTCCTTTGACTACCAAGAACAGTTCGTCTTCGTGCTCATGGTGATGCCAGACGAACTCGCCCTTGAGTTTCACGGCTTTCACGAAGAAGTCGTTCACCTCGCCAATCACGCGAGGATTCCAATAGTCCTGAAACATTCGGAACTTTTCCGCGAGGTTCACGGTTTGCATCTGGGCCTCCTACAGCCGATGAATGGCGTCGACCGTGGCTTGCAAGACTTTTTGGGTTGTACCCTCGTTTGGCGTTTCCGCATAGATTCGTAACAGATTCTCAGTACCGGAGGCGCGCACCATCACCCAGCCGATGTCGTGCAGGTACAACTTGATGCCGTCCATATTCTCCTTGCGCGTCACCGGCCAATTCTCCAGTTGCTTGAATTTCTGATCGGTGAAATGCGCGATGGCCTTTTCCTTTTGCGCTTTGCTGACGTCGATATCGATGCGCCCGTAACGATGCTCTCCGAATTCGCGGTGCAACTCGCCGATCAATTCGCCAAGCGATTTGCCGTGCCAGGCCATCAACTCGGCCAGCAACAGCGCGGAGACTGTAGCGTCTCGCTCGGGAAGATAAAGGCTCGTGCCGATCCCGCCGCTTTCTTCGCCACCGATCAGGATGTTTTGTTCGAGCATCAACTCGCAGATGTATTTGAAGCCGACGGGCACTTCGAACAGTCTGCGGCCGAATTTTGTTGCCAGAGCGTCGATCAGTTTGGTTACTGAGAAAGTCTTGGCAATGTCGCCCGGGAGTTTTCGAGTACCTGCCAGGTGCCAGACCAGCAGGGCGAAGATCTGATGAGGGTTGACGAACGTGCCGTCGCGGTCGACCGCCCCAATTCGGTCACCGTCGCCGTCGGCAGCCAGTCCAGCATCGAATTTCCCGTTCACCACTGCCTCGCCCAGCGCGCGAATGTGCGGCTCAATTGGCTCGGGGTGAACACCGCCAAAGCGTTCGTCGCGGTTTCCGCGTATTTCCTTGCAAGAGACGCCGTTTCGGCGGAAAAGAGTCGCTAGCAGGCCAGCCGCCGATCCATGCATCGGATCGACCGCAAAGCGGAATTGCGAATCGCGTACGCGCCCCCAGTCGATCAATTTTTCAACGGTATCCAAATAAGGCGCGTCGGGTTCGAGTGGTTGGATCAGCTCCTTGCGCGGGGGCAGCGGCGTCGCCTGAGCGGATACCACCTCCGCCAATTCAGCTTCGATCTGCGCGACAATCGAAGGGAGAGCACTGCTGCCATAGCTCGCTTTGTATTTGATCCCGTTCCAGTTCGACGGATTGTGACTGGCCGTTACCATGACTCCGCCCGCAGCGTTTCTCTGCCGCACGAGAAGTGAAATCGCGGGAGTCGGGCAAGGCTTGTCCGCCAGCCACACGGGTGTGCCGGTGGAACTGATAACTTCCGCAATGGCTGCCGCAGCGATGTCAGACAATTGGCGGTGATCGTAGCCAATCAAGACGCCTTTTCGCGGATCTTCCGCCCGCACCACGTACCGGGCAATGGCTTGAGCCACCAGGCGTACATTCGGAATCGTGAAATCTTCACCAATGATTCCGCGCCAACCATCGGTACCAAATTTAATGTGTGTCATCAGCTGTGAGTATACGCGAAGCGGGAAGGCCGCCAAACAACCCATCCCAAGACAGATGGCACCAAATTGGCGGAGGACGGAACGCCAGTCAGACTAGCCGCTTCAGCTTTCGCTCTTCCAGCGACTTGACGATCTTGCTGACATCCTGGGCACGGTCACGAGGGCAGATCAGCAGGGCGTCGGGCGTTTCCACTACGACGAGATCGCGCACGCCAATCGCGGCGATGAATTTCTTTGGGCTCCAGAGGAAGTTGCCCTCGGCATCGAGTGTCTGGCCTTCTCCGGCGAAGATGTTCTCGCCAGCTCGCCTCGCCAGCAGTTCGTAGACCGCGGCCCACGAGCCGATGTCGCTCCAGCCTATTTCTGCGGGTACCGCTACCACGTTCCGTGCTTTCTCGAGCACCGCGTAATCGACGGAGATATTCTCGAGCTTTGGGTAAATGTGCTTCAGTTGCTTTTCGTAGCCGCGTTTGCCGATTTGCCCTGACAGTTCATCGATCAGCTCGTAAGTCTTCGGCAGATACTCCTTCAGTGCATCGAGGAAAGTGGAAACACGCCAGAAAAACATTCCTGCATTCCATTGATAAAGGCCCGAGGCAACGTATTCTTTCGCCAGCGCGAGCGCGGGCTTCTCCGTGAATCGACGCACAACGTAAGCGGGAATGTCCCCCTGAAGTCTATCGTCCGTGAGCTCAATGTAGCCAAAGCCGGTGTCTGGCCGGGTAGGAGGAATGCCCAGCACAGCGATTCGTCCGGGTTCGCGTACCAGTTCCAGTGCGGCACTGACCACGCGACGGTAGCGTTCTGGCTGAGCAATGTAGTGATCGGCGGGAAGCACAGCCAAAAGCGCATCACCCTTGGCGAGTTGCCTGACATGAATGGCGGCGAGAGCGATAGCCGCAGCCGTGTTTCGACCGATGGGCTCAGTCAGCACACGTTTGCGAGCCGGTAGTGGCAATTGCTTCCGCAAGGGTGCCACCTGTTCCGCATTAGTGACTGTCCAGATCCGTTCGGCCGGAATCAACGGCCGGAGCCTTTCTACGGTTTGCTTGAGCATGGTTGCCTTGCCGACGATGTTGAGCAATTGTTTCGGCGTCTTGGTTCGGCTGCGCGGCCAAAAACGCGTGCCGCGGCCGCCGGCAAGGATTACGGCGTGCACGCTGAGAGGCTTCTCGGACATGGCCTTTAAGCTATCACAACGCGCGAAATGTCCTTCTCTTCAAATCCCTGATTCTTGAGTTGCGCCGCGAGAGACTTAAAGTCCGGCACGGTGACGCGTAGAAACGACGTGGGCACCTGGGGTTGAAGTAGCGCCAGGTCGAGGGACGCGGGAGCGAACCAGGCCTGGCCTGGTCCGTAGGTGAACGCCGAAGCGGTGTCGTGCAGTGTGCCCCTTCCGTTGAGGATGATGAGCAACTGGAACTCTGCGGCGTCCCCTTCGATGTTGGTCGTTCGATCGCAGTCCCAACGTTCCGTCGCGAAAAACTCGCAAGCCGCTAGCAGGTGCTTATTCGCATCGGGCGAATGCAGGCTCAACGGGAGGATTCTACCGCTGCGCGTGCCTTGGAAACTCGTCGCCTCCAGGGCTTTTTGTAAATGCAAATCTCGAGGCTTTCCGTGGGCGTCAACCCGCCCATAGTCGTAGACCCGGTAGGTCAGGTCAGAGTATTCCTGCACCTCGCATACGACCATGCCGGGGAGGATCGCATGCGGTGTGCGCGCGGCAACGAAATACGTCTCACCGTCGTGAACTTCGTGGCGTACGAACAACTCTTCGACCGTGTGGTTGTTAACCGCGACGACGAAATCTTCCTTCGTGACGCCCGGTTTCAGTCCCAACAACAATGCCGCGCCGGTCCGGGCGTGGACAATGTGCCACATCTCCGTTTTGCCGCGTCCGCCGGCTGCTTGCTCGAATTGCGAGGCGTACGCGTCGTCGGGGTGTACTTGGATTGAAAGCTTGTCGTTCGGGAAAAGAAACTTCACGAGCAGCGGGAAGTCGCGATAGTTCTGGGCGTGCGAGCCGCGCCAATCCGGCGGCATCTCGCGCCAGGCTGTGCCGAGCGATTTGCCTGCGAACGGGCCATTCGCTACCCGGGATTCAAGCGCGGTAAGCCAAGCTTCGCCCAGGGGCTCCGCCAGATTGGTCTTGTCCGGAAAGAAGGGCGCCAGAGAATGGGCCCCCCAGGGGCGCGGACTGAATATCGGCTCAATGCGTGTTAGAACCGGTTCGATCACGATCAGGCGGCAGCTTCGGCGCGAGAAAAGAATCGATTCAAGCGCCGCAAACCTTCATCGATGCATTCGATGGACGTGGCGTAAGACAAACGGAGATAACCGGGCGCCCCGAACGCTTCTCCCGGCACGAGCGCCACGTGGGCATTGTCGAGCAACTGCTGAGAAAGCTCGGTGCAACTCTTTGCGAGGGCGTTCGATCCGCTCAGGTGTGCTGAGATGTTCGGAAACGCATAGAACGCCCCGCCCGGCCATTCGCAGGTGACGCCCGGAATTGCGCGCAGCCCTTCCACGATTCGCTTTCGGCGCTTGGCATACTCCGCCAGCATTACCGGCACCGTGTCCATCGTGCCGCGCATGGCTTCCAGCGCGGCGAACTGCGCAATTGACGTCGGATTCGAGGTCGACTGGCTCTGGACCTTGATCACCGCCTGAATCAGCGGTTCAGGCGCCAGCGTGTAGCCTATGCGCCAGCCGGTCATCGCAAACGTCTTGGACATCGACCCGATGACAATGACGCGATCCTTGGAATCCTTCGTGCTGGCAATCGAGAAAGGCTTGTGCGGTTCGTAGACGAAATGCGAGTAGCATTCGTCGGTCATCAGCCAAATGTCATGTTTCTTGCAGAGCGCAAGGATCTTCAGGAACTCATCGCCGTCGACCACGCTGCCCGTTGGATTGCTGGGCGAATTAATAATCAACATCTTGGTTTTCGGGGTGATTGCTTTCTCGATGTCGGCGGCTTTCGGACTAAAGCCGTTTTCCTGCGTGGTCTTTACGACTACCGGCGTACCCCCGGCATACTTGATGATGTCGGGATAGCTCACCCAATACGGCGCGGGCAGAATCACCTCGTCACCGTGCTGAATCAACACGCTAACCACATTGAAGATTGAGTGCTTTCCTCCGACATTTACCGCGCATTCCTTGGCGATGTAGTTCGACCCCAACTCGCGGTTGTGCCATGCGACGATTGCCTCGCGCAGCGGCATGATGCCGCCGGTTGGGGTGTACTTCGTG